>Ga0256405_10001314_pt1 | contig 68738 bp, 86 predicted proteins | sample RumenRJG_02DNA_FD_189096 | JGI IMG/M metagenome (GOLD analysis project Ga0256405, IMG submission 189096) | Bovine rumen microbial communities from Lethbridge, Alberta, Canada - RJG_02 | ecosystem: Host-associated > Mammals > Digestive system > Stomach > Rumen | place: Canada: Alberta...
CTTCCTCAACAACAGGCTCTTCAACTGGAGCTTCTTCCTCAACAACAGGCTCTTCAACTGGAGCTTCTTCCTCAACAACAGGCTCTTCAACTGGAGCTTCTTCCTCAACAACAGGCTCTTCAACTGGAGCTTCTTCCTCAACAACAGGCTCTTCAACTGGTTCTTCAACAACCTCAGATTCGACACCAGCGACCTCATTCACACCATCATCATTAAATAACGAATGTACCAATGTAACAGCAGCTCGGTCACTTATCAAGCCCGCAGCACAAAGATCTTCGAATGTATTGAAATCCTCAAGAATCTTTTCAGCGGGGGCTGTGAATGTCAAAAAGCCGTGATACTTAAGTACAGAAATAATTTCTTTAGTTAATTTCATACGTATAAAATTTATTTAATATAAAATATAAACCATCTAATCTATCTTTAATATTATACTTCTCTTCCGTTCTCGTAAACTACCTTAAGGATAGGAAACCGAAGACTGTATTCTCCAGTTTTCTTATCTTTTGTTTCTTCAAAGTATTGGACAGTGATAGTTTTACCGATGATTTCTTCTGGATGATCGTACCACCTCAGTCTCTGTTCTTTGCTCAACCCACTACCAACATATACTTTATTTCCTTTGTGGAATATGACAAGTGAACTCACAGCATCATACTCCTTTACCCCTCCTTCATTATAACTTACTCTACCGTTCACTACTTCTTCAACGACATACTCGGCATCCTGCATCTTTTTGACCTTGAGGAGGTCTTTGCTTCGACCACTCTTGTATGGAACATCCTTCCTGAGCATAAATCCTTCCCATCCATTTTCATCAACCACCTTGTTCCAATCATCAAAATCATCCCACGACTTCATCACATCCTGACGGAGAATCTCAACATTTTTTGGACGAGAAGAATGATAATAATAATCGAGCATTATATTATACCGCTGACCAAAATCTGGACTAGTTTTTCGTCCTTCAAACTCTTCGAGAGACACCATATCAAACCACATAAACTTGGGATGTTCAATAGTGTGGTTCTTACGAGTCACCTCAGACATCAATCCAAGGAAATTCTCATTTCCGTCCTCGTCCATTATACATACCTCACCATCCAACACCACAGGTTCATTGACAGGTGTGAGAATATCCATAATAGAAGGAATGAGATTATCTAGGGTGTAGAACTTCTTACCCTGACGCGAGATGAAATCGAGAGTTCCAAGCTGCGGATTGTAATGAATATTACATCTTACTCCGTCTAACTTCCTGGAAACCAAATACTTACCACTACAAACAACTTCATTCTGTTTCTCGGGTTTGAGATCAAAAAACTTATCAGCGAGCGCTACTTCGTATTTATCAATAGTCTTTTTACCAACCGCATCATTATAGTTGTCTAAGGACACCCCGACTTTAAGGTTTCTCTGTAACACTCCATCAAGAATCCATCTCTCGGCTGGATCAAAATAACCTATCACTTCGCCTATCCTCTCACAAGCAGCGTTGCCTGTGAGTCTCCGACTGGCGAGCTCTTCGAGCACCCCGTGGAAGACCCTGTAGTTATTGTCTATGTGATAGTACTGGAGATGAGGACCGAAGAGTGTCTGTGTGTCAAGGACCTTGTCCACTATCTCATACTTTTTAACATTGTATTTTACGGAAGGATCATACGTATCCTTAAAGATAAGTTCTAGGAGATCCGAGTTGTTTTCTTTAATGATATTTTTCTTGTCAAGCGTTCCGGGTGTCTCCTTGAGAAGTGTGAGAATCTCTACTACGTTCATATTAATATTCTTCTACGTTCCAGTTTTCGTCTATATATTTATCATCATAACCATAGTGGCCGTCCTGAACAAGTTCTATCGCTTCCTCTTCGGACTCTGCTTCAACGATATATGTGTACGTTATAGTGGTTTTACCAAACACTCTGTATTTCATAGGTTATATTTCTTCTGTAATTGATATAAAAGGACAAACCGCGTTAGTACGAGATTTGTTCAGGTCATTAAATACTTTTTGAAATACAGGGATCATCTCGGCAGGGATGTCGGTTTCGATTTGTGTATTATTGTAATCCGTGTAATTACAATGGTGGTTGACAATCTTAACTCTACACATAAATTATTTGTTTATGTATATATTTATCAAAATTGTCTAAAAAATTTACTAAAAATATTTAGCTTGTATACATACCACCCATCCATCTGCAGTAGTGCACGTATTCACCACGGCCAACATATCGTCCAATGAATAGTCTTTAAACTCTTTCATATTATTCATTCTCACAAAACGAGCGTGTTGACCAATCTTTTCAGTCCCTGGTCGGTAGAAGGAAATCTCAACGTTGTTATTATACATATGTATTTCTTTCAAATCCTTAAACCCCCTTAAATCAAGCAGATCACTGACCTTTCCGACCGGAACAACCTGTCTAGGATCTAAAGAGTTGTACTTACGCATGTTATTTGCTATGGCAACTATATTACGTAAACTTTTTTTCTTTGTTATTCCATTTGCGATTATCTCGCCACTTCCAAAAAACTTATCCAATTTAGTTTTTATATCTGATTGGTCAAATAAAGAAGGGTCATACATTTTTATGCAAGATGCATTTGTTTTAATTCCACCCAATTCAGGAAAATCATTACACTCATTAAATATTATCCAACCATCAGGTCTCTCGAAATTGAATTCAGTATCAGTTATTTTCACATCACTCGCCCAGTTAACTCTTACAGGACAGATACGTCCGCCTATTGTGTTGGTGTTTCTAATATTAAAATTAAAACCATCAACCTTTTCGCATAATCCATCCAAAGCGATACCATCACAGGTAATCTCATCAAAGCCCGCACCATCAAGTGCAGGTTCTGGGTGTGGTCCGCGACCCAGAGGGTCTCCCAAATAAAACCTTATACAAGAGAGAGAGTACTTTTTAGAAAGAGGATTTTTATATTTTGTATCCAACCGAACATCGGACCTTATTTCAATAGTACCCTTACCTATATCTATACTCTTTTCGATTTTAGAAAGATCATACACATGTTCCCCATTACTTAAACAGGGGATACAGAACTTCCAGAGATTACTGTCTATATTGTTAAAAAGTGTATCATCCAAGACTGTTCCTGGATTTTTATCTATAGCGTTTTGAATATCAAAAAGTCCTTCAATTATATATTGTGACAAGTGTTTCATGATTTACTAATAATTTCTTTCATCATTTTATCTACCATGAGCCCAGGGATGCATTTTTTAGCTTCAAACATATTTATATATTTTTTACACATATCTCCAAACCTATCTGAACAGAAGTATTCTATCATCTTATCATACATACTGAATACTTCTTTATAATCCTGCGCATAAGCTATAAGGGAACTCGTATTTCTTACGCTTTCATCGTCCCACGTGAATATATGTTTTTTATGTATACTTCTTAATGTTGTATAATAATCACTGTCAGAGGTTTTCCAATCTGAATTCTTCCCACTCACAATCAATCTGGGTGCTTGAAACCCTGGGGTTAATTTAAATTTATCTTCAAAATATTTATACACATTAGTTATTCCCATTTGGAATTCAAAAATAATCTCACCTTTTCCATCGGGGCTCGAAAACTTTCTATCAATAAATATACTCTGTCTCGTAACCCAATACGTTGCGCCAATTTTATCAAATAGTTTTTTGTGTTTTTTACCAAAATCAAAAAGCATATTAAGGAGAGTATCAAAATCAATATCAACATCCTTCTCCACGAGATCATTATCAAACAATGATTCCATCGTTTGGGTCTTTGAATCAAACAAACTTTCTTGTAGAGATTTCATATAGATAAATAATCATGATTTTAAAATATATTCTATAGGACAAAACCAATGAATATCATTATCCATGAAGATATGTAAATAATATATACGTTCCGGATATTGAAATCCCTCCATTCCCATTTTATATCTCACCATAAACTGTCCATAAGCATTTTCAAATACGGGATGAATATGATTATCAAACTTTATAGTCATATTATCAATCACAAATTTGCGATCAGTGATGAATTTTAAAACATCACTCAACTGACCGGATATATCTTCTTCGGGGTCTATATAGAAATCATCGGAGAATATTTGTTTTGAAAAGTTTTTAGATAATTCCCTTAACTCCTCCGTTGGTTTTTTATATGTTAATTTGCTGATATTTTTGCCATCAAAAAACATCATAGTGGATGATATTCTAGATGTAACTGCGAAATTCACAGGCGCAACTATATCTCTCCATCTGATCGACCTAATATTTCGTTCGATATCGAATAAACTCATGTAATAAAATATAAGAATTATTTGAAGAATTTGGTTTTATTTAATATTTTTTATAAAAAATTATTACAATATTTATTTTTTTGTGGCAAAATATATTATTATATTAACATTCGAATTAGGCAGAGATGATGCTACTAATAATATGGTTGAATTCTATAATCGATATATACAGTGGGTTGGAACACCCCACTTAAGGCCTCGAAGAAAAGTCTTATATACAACGTATAATAAACTTTTTAGACAGGAAGCTCTGTCACCTTTAGTGACTGGGTAGTTCACACATACGTAAATAAATGCATTTATAATGAGTAAAGAAAACAATTATGATGAATTAGAAAACCAGATTGGTGAAATGGGGGCTGAAGAAACTCCTAAAAAAGAATCACTGGGCAAGTTCAAACACAAGGAGACACTGGGACAAAACTCCGAGCTCTCTGAAGAAGAAAAGGCTCAGATGGCTGAAGCTAATGAGAAGGCACTTAGCGCATTCCGTGCAAGAACACAAGTAGATACACCTATATCCGAGGGTTGGATCCCTCTCGATCGTGAAGAGTTCGGTAAGCGCTCGTTGTTTTATCCAGAGGATTGGGAGTTCTCTATCCGCCCGGCAACCGTGCAGGCTATTAAGAACTGGACATCTATTGATGAAGAAAACGCAGAAGCACTGAATAAGGTCTTTAACGAGATCATCCGTCTCTGTGTGAGAATAGTTGATGGTAGGGGTACAGTACATACCTGGCAGGAAGTAAACAGCTGGGATAGGTTCTGGCTTATTCTTAAAGTCCGTGAATATACTTTTGTTAAAGGCGAGAGTAAGATTGAATATACTGACCAGTGTGAGAACTGTGATGAAGACATTGTCTTCACTCTCAACTCACAGTCACTCACTTATGAGTTTCCTGATGATGACCTGATTGAGAAGTATTGGGATGGTGAGAAGTGGATTATTGATCCTCGTGAGTACGATGTTGATCATGCTCCTGTGACCCTCTATACCCCTAAGCTCGGTAAAGACCAGATGATTATCGACTGGGCTATTGCTAGGGCGCGCCAGGGTAAACGTGATATTGATGAGACGTTTATTAAGTTCCTTGTTTGGATGATTAGTAAACCTTCGCGTGATGCAGTTAACTTTGATTCTCAGGTGCGCCAGGCACAGAGTATTTACAAAGGATGGGATATTGAAATGCATGGATTTATGAATGATGTTGTAAATAACATCACTATTAATCCTTCCGAGAGACTCTCTACCAAGTGTCCTCATTGCGGTGCCGAGGTCACCAGCCAGGTACAGTTTCCTAACGGTGTCAGATCTCTCTTCCAGACTGAGACGAGGGCTAAGAAGTTCGGAACGAGATAAAATAAGCGAGTCTCACATAGAGTTCGCTTTGTTCTCGTTATGGAGAATTAACATTAAAAATTTAATTAATGTAAAAGCATCCATAGCAAAGAACTTTCATATAGCGCCGTCTGAGATTGATAGGATGCCCATGTGGGAATATGAGTTGTTCCTAGCGGAGCTGAACGATCAAATCAAGGAAGAGAATAAACAACAACAGACGGAGATGGATAAGTATCATATTGATGATTATCGTAAGATGACCGATCCGAAGAATATATCTAAGATGAATAATCCGAAGATGCCTAAAATGCCGAATATAAAGTATTAAAAAAAGACCTTAAGGTCTTTTTTTTGTTATAATTTAATGTATTTATATAATCTACCCACATACCTATAAATGTCCGTGGATGAATTATATTCATATAACTCCATATAATCACTTGTATTGTCACACTTAAAGGGGCCCCTTGGAGTCACTAAAAATCCAGTTCTCCGATCATTGAGTGTTCCCACACCTACAGAGAAAATAATTGGTTCCCCACCAGATGTATGTAGTTCGAATTTACGTCCGTCCAAATCAATATACCAAAGGTGTTCATCCTTATTAGGTATCGCAGGAAAAATAGTATATATTGTCCCACTAGGCAATGCTGCTGATACAAGTTTTCCAGCCTGATTATACTTTCCACAAGCGTGTTCACCATCAAAAATTGTCACAGTTCCTTCTCCTTCTGCATGAGAATAATCACCACCAGCCATAGTGTTAAGTCCCTCCGAATGAGAGTATTTTCCAACAGAACCCCCACGATATATTGACACCGAACTACCAGACTCAAAATTGTTGAGTGGTTGGTATAAATATAATCGAAATTGAGTTATTCCATCTGAATTACTAGATTCTTCATTAAAACAACTAATAATATATGGCTCACCACTTATAAGAATGTAATCATATGGTAAAAAACTAGGGATTGAAACCGGGGTAGGTTCATTAAAAATCCACTCGTAATCAGAATCCCCAGAATTGTGTGTTAAAGTACCTTCATGTATTAACCAGCTACGATCAACTCCTCCCTCCACATGAGAACCTACACCGATAGATACTGTTCCTTCTCCTTCAGTATGAGAATAATCACCATTTGCTATTGTATGATAACCCTCGGCATGCGAAACTAAACCTTTAGCGTGTGTCTCATAACCTTCTGCATGAGATTGGTCATTAAATGCTTCAGTATCCCAACCTTCTGCATGAGAATAATCTCCTAATGCATTTGTATGATAACCCTCGGCATGCGAACCCACACCACGCACTATATTATAACCTATACTTTCCGCATCCTCATACTGTGTAGCAACTCTACCACCAATCACAATTAAGGGGTCATCGAGATCATCACGCCACGAAGTTCCTTGTGATCTTAGCGCCCCGTCGTTGGCGGCCATCCCTATTTTCATAACACCATCCCCATCCGAACCAAACGCGCATGTATTATCACTATCATATGCTTTAACAAATAATGATTTAGTATAATCGGCGGAAGGTGTGACATGTTTCATCAAATTAAAAAATGTCTGTTCATCAAAATTCTGGGTTACTACCATTTTATTACTATCTCCAACCCACGCTTCAAAACTATCGTCATTTACTTTATGAATATTGCTTATCCAATATTCACTAATATCTCCATCTTTTATAACTATACATGAATCGCCATTTTTCCCTTCAAAATTGTCCCAATCATTTCTCCATGAAGTAGATGTTGAATCAGCATTCATGTAATATGTTAATCCGGCATTTCCACCCGATACACTCGAATCGGAGTTTATTCTCACTAACCAAAACCTACCATCCTTACCAGAAGGACCAACCGGACCTTGCGCAGGGATATCTGTTTTATTACCGTTTATCTTCCAGTAAAATCCTCCTACACCTTCAACTGTTTTATAATACAAAGTAGGGAAAGGTTGAGAGTAACTCCAAGTGGTTGATGTAATGACGCTCCCAGAGTTTTCAATTCCAGCCAACACAAGCATACCGGAGAGGTCGACAGCTCCATGATCAACACTATCAAGATCTGTAAATCTCTCATCTATAAATACTATAGGATAACTGTTTTCCCAAGGTTCGTCTGTATCAGGCAAATCACTATTTACTCTTCCTACTGTTATAGGCATACTTGAACCTTTTAACTGATTGATTAAAGCGTTAACATCTGCGGCTACCCCTGTATCTCCTATAGCTGTTATTATACCGTCAACATACTTATTATCATCCCCGTCGAGTAATGAAGACAATGCGATTGAATCAAACTTCCAGCCATCACCAGCAGGACCCTCAGAGAATCCTTTACTTCCAATAACACCGAAGTTTTTATTGATATTGTCAAATGTTGTTTTTATATTTGCGCCATAATTCTCGCCTAAATCAGGTGCATATATTTTAGTTAATATTTCCGCCATATTATAATAAATTCATTTTTATATCATAAATAATAGTATCTTCATCCCCATGTTCGTAATTAATCACGGTGTCATACTTACTATAAATGTAATCAATCTTATTGGTGTCAGATATATTATATATTTCTCCCAATTTTTCTTTTACAACAGGTAACCAAGGTTCGTCTGCTTCCACTTCAACAGTAAAGTTAATGTATGTAAGTAGATTAATAATATACCCTTCATCACCCCATACTTGATCATAACCACCAGGAGAGTCAGCTATTTCTACTATACTATCACAATCTTCATTTATATTAAATTTAATATTTTGATTATGACTGTCCCCCGATATTGTAGATATGGTCAATGTTCCCGACGAACGAACTGGGAAAGTAATATGATTAGATGATTTAAAGAAATCCCATTCGTTTTCAGTGTTAATCGCACCATATATCTCCGTACCAAAATTAATACTCAACCCTGCAACATTCGCCTTAACAATAACATCGTATATATATTGCAATAGGTTTTTCAAATCCTCATACTCTGATAGAGAGGTGTTGGATATTAAATTAGGTAATAATAAGTCATCTATCTTTTTGAAATAAATAATATAATTTTTATCAGACGGGGATTCCATACGAATATCACCCGAAAATATATAATTCGGATAATATACTAATAGTAATTTAATATCCTCTACTGTTTTCTCATCATCACTCATTGCAGTGTCATTCCAGTAAGACTTTACACCCCCGAGAGTTATTCCCCATCTATCAAACACATCACTTGTGTAGTTTTGTAAAGTAGACATGGCATTCCCACTAATATATACAATCTTTCCTGGTTGCACCCACCCGAGTGAGTTACAACTATCTATATAAGTTTTTCTTGAAACATCACATGCATACTCGTTAGAAAAGTTATCGTAGTATTCTTTATATTCATATTTATCATTATCGTTTACTTCCAGGGCCCCGTTACTACCAATAACAGGAGCTTGTAGGATACCACGATATCCGTTATATATATTAAATGTCTTGTTAGTCCCAAGATAATTCCAATGAAGGACGTCTTGTGTTAGTTTATTCAATCCGTAAAACTCGGGATAGTCATAGTCTTTTAGATAATCCAATACGTTTTTTGATAATGGATCCCCATTAACCTCCCACATATCTTCATCAGAGGGAACATCGAGAATTTGTTCATTATAATCAATCCTCACCTTACTGAGAGGAATAAAGTTATTTACAACGTATTTATTAATATCAGTGTAATTAGTAAATATATCTTTTCTCTCAAGTACCTCATTCCCCATACTCACCGTCATATCAATATATAGGGGGTTGGCAACCACATTATGTATTATATATGAGCTAACTATGTCTTCAAGATTAAAACAGAAGTTAAAGTTAAAGAGTTGTGAAGTAACGAGATGATAATTTTTAAACAATTCAGATAACATATTATCCGTTTCTATAAGAGGTCTCTCAAACATGGTAAGGTTATCAATAACATAATTAAGTTCTATATCATCAGAGAGCTCACCGCTTTCTACGTTCACTCCACTGATTTTAAAGACCTTATTTTCGAAATCAACATACATAACCTTATCATTACCAATAACTTCATCTTCTGGTTTATATGTTAAATGAATCTTATCTATCCAATCTCCAAAATATGATAAAAACTTATTATGGAATCCTCCATTATCATTTGGCCTAAACACTACTGATTTACTACCAACTTGTGTTTTATGTTCCTTATCAAGGTAAGTATTAAATGTAAACTTTAATTTTCCATCAATCTTATCCAACCACACGGGACAGAGATATTCAAATTGTTTTTTATAATTAGAATATGACTCCCGACGCCTTGGACCTGCGTATCTAGATATATCGTAATTTGATTGATTATCAATGAAATAATCAGTATTCCAAAAATATCCTTCTATTTCTTTATAGAATGTCTTAAGGTTATACCCATGACTATTATTAATTAAATAATTCATCTGGATATTATAAGGGACAACTGGAGAAAGAGGACTGAGATGAAAATCTTGAATTACTAAATCGTCATCTTCCTTACCTATTATTATATCCCATTTACATTGCCCCCCTAAATAGACACTCGTGTTATTTAATTGAAGATTCATGACTAAATAATAATTGTAATACACAAGTTTCTTATTATTTATGTATGACGAAAATTCCTGTAAATATTGTGATAGGTAGATTTCAACCGTTCACCGATGGTCATATGCGTTGTGTACTCGCTGCTAAGAAACAGTTAGGAATAAATACTGTGATATGTCTTATTGATACTCCAGATAATAAAGTAGATAAAAGACACCCGTTTCCATCATCCTTGTTACTTCCCATATATAAAGATTTGTGTAATGATTATAACTCCATTTTAGATGTGGTGTTGGTTAAGAATGCCGATATAGTAAAAATAGGAGAGATACTTAACGATAAATACATTATTAAATCTTGGACATGCGGAACAGATAGGATTGATACATATCAGAAGATGTCAGAGAAATATAAAGAACAAGCAGGACTAGCAGATGACTTTCAGATGATAGAAGTTCCTCGAGGAGATGAAGATGTATCTGCCACTAAAGTTAGAAAGGCGCTTCTTGATGGGGATAAGAGAACATTCGAAAAACTTACACCATACGATACTCTTCGGTCTGTTATGAAAGAACCCGACAAGATATATAATTTACTTCGCGAGCAAATACTGAAAATTAATTAAACCGTCATTTTTTTAAATTAAATTTTTTCAAAAAATTATTATTTGAATAAATTAAGTAAAAGTATACATGAAACAAAGTTTTATTTACGAAACCCTTAATGATGCCAAAACAATGTCCATCTCTAAAAATGAGAATGGTCTGATGACCTTAAGTGGTGTTTTTGGTGTTTGTGGTGTACGTAACAACAACTCCAGAGTTTACGAGACATCTAACTATAAGAAGATGGTTGACGAGATGAAAGAGCGTATTAAAGTGGATGGTGGTATCCCTGGTGAACTTGAACATCCTCAGTATATGAATATCACTCTGGAAAACATCTCACATAAGATTACTAATATTGACATTGATGAAAAAGGTGTGGTAAGTGGTACTATTACCCTTCTTAACACCCCAAAGGGTAAGATTGCACAAAGTATTGTTGAAGGCGGTCTTCCTCTTTTCATTTCATCTCGCGCTATGGGTAATGTAGATCCTAAGACCGGTGCAGTGACACTTGAAAAGATATCTACATATGACCTTGTCGGTACTCCTGGTTTCTCACAGGCAAGACTTCACCTTAATGAGAGTCAGATGGTTGATTTCGAAAACAAGATGAATACCGAAGGAAGCGCAGAAGTTGGTAATGATATTTACACTCAAATCTCCGAGTCAAATATTTACTACGTGACTGAAAAAGAAAATAACGAAAATAAAATAGAAGAAAATAATATGGAAATGAATGAGATTCTCGAGAAACTCCAGGCACTCGAGACCAAAGTTGCAGATCTCGAAAAAGAGAATGCAGAGTTAAAGGAGTCTGTTGAGAATACTCCTAAGTTTGATTTAGAAAAGATCGCTGAAGGCATCCAGGGTTGGTGTATTAATGAGTTCGCTCCTCAAATCGCCGGTTGGATCACCGAAGAGTTCGCTCCTGAGTATAAGGAAGAAATGGTTTCTGAAGCTATGGATTCCTTCAAGGATTACCTCCTCAACGAGGCCGCTCCTAAGATCCAGACCTGGGTCGTTGAAGAGTTCGGTGGTGAGGTTGAGAAGTGGGCTACCACAGAGTTTGCACAGGGTATCCAGAGCTGGATCGTTGAAGAGTATGCTCCGGCAACACAGAACTGGCTCACCGAACACTACGCACCTAAGGTGGAAGAACAGATCGCTAACGCAGTATCTGAGTCTAAGAAGAATAGTCTTTCATCTATCGATGATACACTGAAGCTCCTTGAAGGTATCGAAGTAAGCAAGCCTATCTTCCAAAGCGCTAAGTCCGTTAATGAAGATGCTCCTAAGTATATTAAAGAGATGCCTGAAGCAGTACGTCCTCTTTATGAGAGCGCAAGCGATGAGATGAAAGAATCTATCAACCGTCGTGCAAAACTCTATAACTTCGCAAATGAAGGTTCTATTCAGAGATTCTGGGAAAGCATTGATTTCAATAGCACTCCTACAGTGAAGAACGTTTACGAAGGACTTGATCAGATTACTGATCAGAGAGAAAGGGCTATCCGCGCCGCCTTCCGTTCTTGGAGAAGTGCACGTTAATCAAACGTCACATATTGTATGAAAAAGAGATCCGTGAGGATCTCTTTTTTTTGATCAAGTTGGGTTTAAGTGTGATTATTTAATCATGTTTCAATCATTAATACTTAATAACAAAACAATGTTTCATTCAGACTTCCTGGACGAAGATATGTGGAATCTTTTAGATACTACTTATCAAATGCCGGATAATTTTGATTTTATCATTTATGAAGTCGCTGAAGAAAAATATATAGGTAGACCCGATCTAGTATCATTAGATTACTATGGAGATGCTATGTATGCCGATGTGATATGTAAACTTAACGGTATATCTAATCCATTTGAACTTAATGTAGGTATGCTTTTAGCCCTTCCTGCTCATAAAGATATAAATAATTTCATAACAACACCATCATTAGAAGATAGGGAGCTGGATGTAGAAAATCAAAACAAACCTAAACCAAAAACAAAGAACGAAAAGAGAAAACCCAATGAAGCAATTGTTGGAAATAAGAGATTTAAGATTGATCCTGCTGCTGGTATAATAATGTATTAATGATATGGCTGATATAGTAGTTAAATTTGACCCTACACTTAAACAATCCGATATCGTAGTGCGTATGAGTAATAACGTTAGCGTCGACGAGGTCGGAGAGGAGAATCATCCTAAAAATGTAACGGATCTTCAACAAACAGCCATCTATGGTGTGCAATGTCCTATCATAGCCATTAACGATGTGGTGATTCAGTATGAGGATATCATTAATTTTGAACTAAATGATACCGGGGTCGCACCATCATGTTCGGCTACCGTAATTGATAGACAAAATCTTATATCTGAATTAAATACTCCACAATCAGATAATGAAATGAGAGTGCAAATACTTCCTCCTTTCGAAGATGTGTATAAAAAAATTGATCTTACATTTTATATATCATCGTTTAATATGATGGGGGATAATATGATATCAGTAAACGGAACATATAAAAATCCGAAGTTATCTGCGTCACAATTTAAATCGCTTGGAAAAATTAGTACATATGAGATGTTTGAAACCATTGCAAAAGAAACAGAACTTGGGTTTGCATCTAATATAGAAAACGGTGAGGATAAACGTTATATGTATTGTAACTTTATATCATATAATGATTTAATAGAAAGAGAACTCCCAAAAGCTGATGGAGAATGTATGTATGGCTGGTGGATTGATTGTTGGAATTATTTAAATTTTGTTGATGTGAAAGATAGATATGAAACAATTATTCCGAAAGATGATTTAAAGTTATGGATAACGGGGCTTGCAGATGGTGCAGTACAAGGGGAAGTTAAAGATCCTATAGAGGTTCCAGCTGAATTAACGACACTCTTTGGTACGGAAGAAAGTCAATTACATGTGTTTGATTATAGGCATAACTCTGATCCAGGAACCAATATGAGTGGAACAGACACGGTTTATTCAATATATAACCAAGAAAATCATGAATATAAAGATGTATATTTAGGTAATAAAGATGTAGAAAAAGATATATTTACCAACTATCAATATCTAGGGGAAGTATATGGCGAATATGATTATATGTTACCTCCAGTAAAACGAGAAGCGTATTTTCGTAAGATGTCTTTAAATCGACTCGAAGTTGATTTAGGATTTCCTTTATTAGGAATTCAAAGAGGGGGAAAAGTGAATTTTAGTGATTATTATGTTGATGGACAAAGATCTGATATGAAGAAAGATCTTATTGCAAGTGGTGTATATGACGATAATGCTAAGACAAATGTCCAATTTGAAGAGATAAACCCTGGAACTAATGATTTATTTGAACTCAATAAATCTGTATCAGGACAATATATGGTACAAGGGAATATATATAGTTTTTCCAATAGAAGATGGAAACAAACATGTATATTAGTTATGCCGATTGAACAACAACCGAAATTATTAAAGAAAGACGAAGAATAATGTTTAGTTATAGTGATATATATAAATTAGGGGCGACTCCTGGTACTGGTGGAGACAGGCATAATTTTAGATCTACTTCGCGAGATGGATTTAATATGCTAGATGTCCCCGATACCAGATTTTTTAAATTACTGTTTTATTTTAATAATGAAATAGACGATACTTCGGGAGGTCGAGGTCTTAAAGAATCAAATAATGTTAGCCCTCGCGAAGGGGACTGGTTCCTAGAAGGAGGGTCCGGACTGCTCACACCTGACTGGAATAGGAGCAGTGATGAATTAAACGGGGGTTATTATAAACTCAACTCTGCTTGGGGTTACTTGATGAACAACAATGAATGGGAGAGAGCAACCACATTACAGAAATTTGTAGAGTTGCTTTCATCAGTATCGACTAAATCTCCTTGGTACTTCCAAGAGATAACCGGATTAGATGAGGCTTTAGGTAGAGAAAATTTTACTATTGGAGAAGAAAGAAAGAAAATATCTATCAAATGCCTACCCGACTCTATTGACCATAGGATTGAATCCCTCCTTTCTATGTATCGCTCTATAGTATGGTCTCATGTAAAAAAGTGTGAGGTTGTCCCTGCAAACCTTCGTAAGTTTGATATGGGTTTGTTTATTTATTCTGGGCTCACAATAGGACCACATGTTCTCCCGGGTGGTGAGAAAGGAAATACTTTTGATTCGGAATCTTGGAAAACAGTCAACAGTAATATTACTAATCAAATAACGGAAGATGACAATAATACATCTGATGCGTCGTCAAATGATGTCAATAGAATATATGTGACAGATGCATTAAAAAATGCATCATATAAATATATAGAATTTCATAACTGCGAGTTTAGCATGGATTCTATTAAATCCGGAATGAGCGGATTAAATAATGCTGATGGATTTAATCAGGAGTTTAATATTGATATATATTTTGATGATTGTTACGAACAGGAATATAACCAATATATATTAAAATTGTTTGGGGATTTCTTTTTAACTGACATAGACCAAGAAACTCATGACAAACGTATAATAGATGGTTATAGAAAAGGTTTAGTAATGGATGCTGATGAAAACTCATATAAGGATGAAACAACCGAACATTTTAATTACAACAAATCGTTGTCCCCCTATGGAGTTTCTAGTACCCCTCCTAAGATGTCTTGGGTGGAACGTGCCAAACAACAATTTGTAGATGCTGGGAGAAGCATTGCATCTAATGCGGTTGACGCAGCCAGGAGGGCGGTTAGGGAGACTGCAGATAAAGCAGCTAATGTGGTTGGATTTGGTCCTATATATGGTCTTGGTAACTTCTATGAAAAGAGTATTCAAGAAAATCTTATCAAGGAAGCAAGGGATCAAGCATCTCAACTTACAAGTAAAGCCATAGGTAATATTAGTGATATGGCTACAAAGGTTATTAATACGGCACAGAATGCCATACAGAAACCATTACTCGGCGCGATTCAAGTAACATCATCTTATGTGGATGCGGGTGTCAACACTATTAATAATGTTATTGGTGGTGGTATAGATACTGTGACCAATATTGCAGATCATACAGTTAATAAATTTGTTGACAATACGGTTAAAGCAGCAACAGCTCCTGCGGAAAAACTAAACAATATGACTAATAACTTACGTAACAACATGAGTGAGTTTGCAAAAGAAACGAATACATCCATGGATAAGAAGTTAGATGAAAAATTTAATATAGAAAAAGAAACACTTAATACATCTCGTCCTAAAAAGAGTCCTGCTGTAGAGAGCCTAGGGAGCATGTCAAATAAACCCAAAACAGAGAGTTCTAATGATATGAGCTTAGGATCTATGGTATCAGCTGAAGAGCTTGCCGAGAGGGATGCTGCGATGGCTGGTCTCAATGGAGAAAAATTATAATTAATTGATTATGAAAACATTATACGAAGCACTTGATTTTAAACAGGATACAATATTTGTTATTGTTAAACCCGGTTTTCTAAAGTACACAAAGGATATTATTAAACTCTTCGAAGAGAAAGGTTGGGCCTTGGGTAAGATTCGTACCAAACAACTATTACTACAAGAAGCTCAACGTCTTTATGAGCCACATAAAAAAGAGGATTTTTTTAAACCTCTCTGTGAGTATATGATCAGTGAACCAACAACCGCTATCTTGTTTGTTAGAGACGAACCCTTGAAGAATAAGTTTAAGAAAGTTGGTGAACTCAAAGATGTAATTCGTAAGAAGTATGGCGAGAGCGAGATGAGAAATTGCATACATTCAAGTGACTCTGAAGAAAGATTGAATATTGAAAAAGGGATCTATTTTTAGATCCTTTTTTAATATATTATTTAAAGATATGGGATTTGAAAAAGCAATAGAACACGGAAAGACAAAACGTAAGCCTTATCGAGGGAGTAAACGTTTTGATTGCAGCTGTCGTAATCACGGAGAGTGCTCTTGGTGTAGACGGAATCGAACATATAAAACCATCCGAGATCTTGAGAAAACAGATCAGGAGATGAAGGAAAGTGTATGAGTATATTTGATACAAATCTTGTCGAAGAAACCTGGGTTGGTATGGGATATAAATTCTGGAACTGTACCAATCCAAAAAACACCGCTATCTGGGATGATATTCTAAAATTAAACTTCTCGCGGGATAAACTTAAAGAGAAAGTAAAAGAGTTAATATTACGAGAAGACGGAACGATGAAGATATCCGAGAGTGAGTTTCAAGACATGAATGATGTTCTTGAAAATCATAGCATATTTAAGTTAAGTAAGGAATACATATATATAATTTTAATTTGTCTCGTCGCCCCGACCCTTAATGAAAACGATCTTTCAAAAATATTCACTTCATGCCTTAAACAAACCCAACTAAGACGAGGAGCGGATGTGGTGGTTACTGTTAAATTCCCCGGAAGTGAACATTGTCTTATATTTATCAAAGCAAATACCACTACTCCTCAGGGTATAGGGATTACTTTGAAAAGAAAGTAATACTCTTATTATTTAAATATGAATAATACAACGGGAAAACCTATATGGACTAAAGAATTTGAGGACGAGGTAGACTTCGCGTTCATAACAAGAGTACAAAACGAGGTTACATCGGGTTGTAGTCTACCATTCGCTCTTCCATCCGAACGTATAACAGCTGCCATTATTAAAACAGCACAGTGGTTTTGGCAGATGGATGATCTGGCTGTTGAAGAAAGATATTATATAATCAAAAATTCCGATATACGTAAGTGTAATGCATTTAATAAGATAGTTCAACTCCCTCAACAGGTACTTGGTGTACATGGCTGTTATAGAATAGACCAAGGTATGAAGATGGGTGTAATGGGTGATTTTAGTATTGAGCGCGTCCTTTTAAGTTCATATTCTATGTTTGGTGGAGTAGGAACGGTAGGTGGTGGATTCGTACCGGGATCAACACAAGGTTATTCTCTTACAGATATGACAATGTCTATGTATGAGATTGATACATTTGAATCTACACTTAATCCCACACTTACATATAACTACAATCAATTCTCACATAAACTCGTGCTTCTCGGCGACATCAGTTGGTCGGATGTACTTATTTGTTGTGATCTAAGATGTAGGATACAGGACCTGTATAATAACTATTTCTTCTTCAAAGCAGTTGTTGCTAATTTAAAGAAAGAACTTGGTAATATATATGGTATCTATGAATTCAAACTTCCAGGCGGCGTGACTATTAATATCAGTCAACTCACCGACCAAGCAGATAATGATCTTGAAGAAGTAAAAGAATACTTTGAGAATAATAGGGCTGCTGATTATTTCTTCATGCCAAATACTCTCTAAACATATTGTTATTTATTGCAAAAACATAGTTATTTTCGATTTAAAACAAAAGGATGACCATTTAGTCATCCTTTCTTTTTTCTCTTGTTAAAATCGATTTTTTAATCCCCTACATAATCACCAGGACCCTTGCTAGCGTAGTAATCAGTAATACCTTTTCCTACTTCATCCATTACATCGGCAAATCTCTGGAGTCTCTTGTCTGCACGGAGTTCTGTGAGAAGATCTTTCATTTTCTTTCTATCAAACAGGGCAGTTATCACAATATGATACTCAGGGAGGAGCGGAGAGTGATCACTTTCGTATTTATATTCAACTTTATAAACAACCGCTTCAAATCCCTTCACGCAATCATACATCTTCTGACGAAGGATAGTTTGATCTTCAGCAGGGAGGTTATTATAACCATTTCCATAACGACTAGGTGTAAAAACTGGTGTAATGTCCTTAGTTACTTTTTCAATAACCTTATAATTATCTTCCCCGAACTGCTTATAAGTAGGAGCAGAAACATCATATCTCAATGTATAATACGGTTCACCAAGTTCAATCTCAGATCTTTTCCCATAATATACTTTTGGATTAGTGAACTCGCTGTGTATCAACCCGATATCACTCATTTCTTTATACAGTTCATCAAAGAGTGGACTCTCCTCAAAGAGAGATACACCAACAGTGAAATCAGAACCAGCAGAAACGTTCCTCTTAGAGGGGTGTTCTTTCATCCATTCACCAACGCCCTTCACTACATCCTCTTCAAACTGTCCCTTATATTTATCTACAAGCGCCATCCACTTAGGGCGAGCGTGAAAAAGATCTGTTTTAATGACCACCCGCTCGAGCTCAGTGTAAGTCTTATTCCGACTAATTATAGATTCAAATAATGTTCTCATGTATTTAATTAACAATTTTATTCTAAAAATTTATTTTAAACCCCAAATATTCTTAATTTTTCATCAGCTAATTTAATTTTTTCTTTGAGTACTGACACACAATTCTCTAATTTTTTAAGATCACTTTCATCCTGGGTGGACTTATATGAATTACCAAAAGCATTCATATATGCATCCATAAACTCTTTAAATGTATACATTAATCCGTTATCGCCATAATATGCCGGACCTGAACTAGGTTTCCAAGCTTTATATTGGGAGTTATAGCGTTTAGAATCACGAACCCAGTTTAAGAAACTAGTTACTTCATACTGGCTGAAAGATTTCGGGTCCTTTGCAACCTTCCTCACGAGTGCAACAACGCGGGTGTTAATCTTCTCATATTCGTCTATAAGTTTATCATACTCACCACTTTCATCTTTCTTCCTCGCAAGTTTAGCTTGTGCAATCAGATCTTTATATCTCTTGATATTCTCTCGCGCTATGGCTTTATACTGTTCTACATCACCCGGATTAATCATTCCCTTCCTGTTCTCTTCTCTTTCCTTATGGATATTCCATGCGGTACCAGTATCTGTACCCGTGGCTCTTCCGGAGTTGATTACAACAACAGTATATCCAACTCCGTAACGAAGGAGTTTTTCTCTGGCCTCTGTTTTTGAATATATCGTTCCAGTACTTACTTTTTCACTACTACCATTATGAGGAATATTTATCCATTCAATACCAACAGATTGACTACCACGCGCCCTGGCAACATATCCAAAACCACCAATAAACTCCCCTTTATCTTCGTTATATACTAATATAACATCAGCTCCTTCGCGGTTATTAGAACTATAAGCATCATAGAAAGCTTTTCCAAGTTCTTTCTTATCCTTCTCATCACTCATGTCATAGACATCGATATCGTCGCTGGTTATCTTATCAAGAAGCCTAATAGAGTTCCCACCAAATGATGACTCTTTTCCATAACGGAATACATCTTTAATACTGCTATAACGATCGGGTTCGTTTTCTCTCCATGAGTATTCTTTATAAGGATATTTCTTCAGCTGACGTGCCAGTCTCTGTAACCACGGGTTATTAAGAGTCTCGGTTACCACTCCTTCAACAACATCTGCTTCTATTTCTTCAGCACCACAGAAAACTTTCTTAATAACATGAACTTCATTCTTCAGTTGTTCCGCACTATACTTCTTACCATTACCACTCCAGTATAAGTTTCCGAATACAGCATCAATTCCTTCCCAACTCTTCACCTTCTTACAGTTTGTCACACTCAGATCACCTTTGATCATCCCAGGAAGACCCTTAAGAGATGTAAGGGAAGGACATAAGTTGATAGTGATGCTCCCATCAAAAACTGGCATCTTTTCAAGAAAACTGCCTTCAAGTGTGGTTAAGTTAGGGCAGTTCTCTATAATGAGTTTGCCGTGGAAATCCCTACAATTAAAATGTATTTTATCCGATTTTAACCCTGTTACAATAAGTTTACCGTTAACCCTTACAGAACCATCCTTAAAGTTAACTAAATCATATTTTCCTTTACAATTATTTAAAAATGCAGCGGCTGCGTCTTTATTTACTTCTTTTGCAAGACGATCATCACCCACTGCATCAAATAAACCTTCGTTTAACACATTGATTAATGACTTCATATATCAATAATCAATGATTGCCAGAAAGAATTTTATATTTGAGATATGTATTATATCCACATAGAAGAGGTTTACAAGTTATGTACTTATTATATATACCAATTAACGAATCTTCATAGTTCTTATCACTGGCATATCGTTTTCCGTTACAATCGACGTATTTAATCATAAGATCTTTTTCGGTCTTACCATTAACAAGGTAACGCGACTTCAGCAATTTCATATAAGGTTCCAATGAGAGATCAGGATGTTTATATTTGCCGTTTTTACTAATCTTCTCATAACTGTGCCCGTCATAAGCAAATACGTTAAATACAGAGTTGGTTTTCGCTGCCATACCCTTTGTGCCGAAATGTGACTCTAACTGTCCCTGTGCGAGTACAAAGAAAAGGTCAATATCATACTCTTCACAGGCCTTTAAGATAGCAAGCCCATTCATACAAGTACTTGGAGCCACAGTTCGGATGATACTATCAATGCTCGTGACAAGATCTGCCCGGGCCCCGTCATAAAGGAGTTCTACGTTTTCGCGATAGATTTTATAAGAATATTCTTTTTTAGAAATTTGAAATACACCAATACCCAAAGCAATAATTAAAAAAACAATGATAATGTTAGTGTTAGTGTTAGTTTTAAGAAAATTTACAAAATTTTTAACAGACATAATCTTTATGGGTTTAACCGTTAATGATTATATATAGCAAAATGATTTGTTAAATTTACTATTTTCAACGGTTTTTCCAATGCACATTCTTGAAATTCTTCAAGATATCTATTGATTTTAACATAAAGATTATACAAGAATCATATATTTTTAACGCAAGTTTCATGATAGGATTTTGGCTCTCAACTATGGGTTTAGAAAGGATGTGTTTTGCTACCCCCTCAGTACCGTAGTCGTATCCTGGAGAATATATTTTCTCCCAGTTTTTATAAGATTCAAATCTCTGTCCGTTATTTTGCCATTCCATATTAATTAGATGTTATACTTACATTCTTTGATTCCACAGGAGCAATCTTTTGTTTTAGCGCAGGTATGAGTGGAGTAAGAGTAGCACCAGCAGGTGCGGTATAAGGACTTGCACTTAGTTTTTTCGCCAATTGATCCAAATCATCACAAAGTGTCTCTGCAAATTCTTTCCACTTACTAAAAAGCATTACACTATCATCGGCTTTGCCCTCTGCCCCTAATGAAATACTATCTTTATTTATATCAATAATACGTTTGTCAGCATTCATCTTGAGCAGAACCGAACCATCTTCTCTTATATTTATAATTCCATCTTCTCCTTTTCTTATTACCCATCCATCACCATTAGAGAAATATATAGTTGCCCAGGTAGAATCTTCATATTCTTTATTAACAAGTATCTCCACATTCTCTCCTTCTTCAGCTATCTTAAAATTACTATTGGTAGACATATAGTCTTTTCTAAACCAATGTAACTGAAGTGAGTTACCCGTAAAATTTAATATCCATACTTCATCCCCCACCTTAACACTTGAAAACGCATTAGCGTGTGGGGTGAAAAATGGTGGATAGATTGGAGGGAGGAGTTCGGGATCATCTTGATCGGAGAATAATCCCGGTGCCGATGCCTTGATAACCCCATCTTCAAGCACCTGCATAACCTTCCCAGGTCGCATTACTCCATATGCATATCTCATATTCTAGATTCAGATAATTTTATACCAGATTCATTCAGTTTATGTTGTCCATGTCCCCACACAGTTACATTAGCTTCCGACCATCCATCACCGGCAGATATTATTGTTCGAGGTTCCCAATAAGGAAAGTTTGTTTCTATCTCAAGAGATAATTCCATGGTTCTCAATTTATTATCTACAGTGGTTCCATCCATATCAACCATATACTCATTATCTAATGATGTAGGGATAGTGTATGAACATTTAATAGCTTGTCCTAGATAAGATATATTATATGTTTGTACAAACGCAAGCTTAGATAATACCTGCTGAGTGAGTTCCATCATATCCCCCCAGGAATCCACATAGTACTTACAATCAACAGTTAACTTCAAAGGCATCCTTCTAAACTCACCCACGAGTGTATACATAGAATCTTCATTTTCATACTGTAACTGACCATGTATATAAGGTGATGTTAATTGATCGGCTTCGATTGTTAACCCTTTAACTGATACTATACATCTTGGAACCGAGTTGTATACATAATTCTCATTAGATACTTCGAGGGGCTCTATGCTAGCATCCTGTCCCTTGACACTCAAATACATAGTGTCATCCCCTGTGCTTATTATAAAGTGAGGAATTTTCTCGTTACGTATGGTTAATGAGTCGTTTAATTTAACAAGAAGTCCCTTAATTACAATAGGGAAGAAGAGAGATTGGTTGTTTATATCAATCTCCCCTCTTTTAATTTTATCTATCAGTTCTGTTGTTATATGTGATTTCATATAATATTGTTATTTAATACGAGCTTTATCAATTAATCTCCAAAACCAACTTTTTGTTTTTGTCGCGGGTGTGTATGGAGTACCCGTTCTATTGCTATATGCAGGAACAACATTTGTCATATCCTTACCTGCCGAAATAGTAATACTGTATGTATATGGATCTTTATAAAGTGATGTTCTCAGGTCAAATGAAATCGTCTTATTTATTGTCGGATTATCTGTATCGATAGTTCCCCATCCCGCATATTCAATAGCAATAGGAATCTGTAGCGTTTCACCAGGATTAATAGATTTCTTACTAAACGCTTCTTCAGGAGTCATAAATAATGTTTTTTCATCATATACAACAGGGTATACGTCCATAATAACACCTGAAATGTCTTGAGCTTGGGCTTGTTCCATCATGATGTAAGATTTATCCAATGACAACTTGCCTTTAATTTTCCATTGAATTCCGGAGTCATAATATTCTGTCCCGTCATAAGCATTCTTTATTCGGAAGGTAATAATCTGGTTTGTTCGCTGGAGTTTAAGTGTTTCACTATTATTTTCATATGTTTTATAATATACACCTTCTTCACTACTTTCCTCATGAACACAATATGAACTAGGATCAAATAAATGTTTCTGTAAAGTATTTAATTCTACGTCGGATTCACCCGGGAATAAAGAATATATATTAACTACTTTATCTGTGATATTAGTGATGTTTATAGCGGCTATGTTAGTAACATACGGCTTACTGACATTACCACCATCAACCTTTCCTTGCCACACGTAATTACCTATATTAATAAGAGGATTCGCTGTAGTGAGTAACGAAGAATCAAATTCAGATAGATCTTTCATAGTGGCTACACCCTTATTATAAGGACTAAGGACAATACTTGATGAATCACCATATTCAAATGTAACTTCAAGTTGTTCAGATATATCACCAGTAACCTCACCGAGAAGTGTAGCAATATTATTATTCATCTCCTGTAACTTTGCAGAAAGAGGAACAACGCGCCTATTATCCTCGGTGTAGAAGCCGCTCGCTATATTATCAGGATTATGGAAGTACGTCTTATCTTGATCAATAATAGCATCGTCGACATGTTTGATTACTCCATGACCCTCGAGGATGGTTTCAAACCTACGGTTTTCAATGTCACTATTGTTTTCCTCAATCATATCCACTATATCAACATCCTCGATAAGTTCTTCAGGGAAGGAAATAGAAAGCACATCACTCCAATTAGATGTAAGCTGTACAAACGGATATCCATAATCGTATACCACCCTCACTTTAATATTAACAACCTCACCCTGTGTGATAGGAATATCGAATTGATTGAATGAAGGTTCATTTTTATTATCAATATTCTGTTCAAGAGCATATCCGTCATCTGTTTTAACTGTAGGACGAAGCGGTGTTTTAAAGTCATTCCAATCGGAGAAAAGGAAGCTTTGTTCTCCTTCATTAAATGATGTTGCCTTTCCAACAGACTCAGCCCTTGGATTAACATACTGGTAACGGATCTGCACTCCTTTCACATGATCCCAAGTATCCTCACTAAATCCGGCTGCCATCCTACCTTCAAACGCTTCGTAATTAACAAACCCACGAATACGATATTTTGCTCTCTCAATAGGAATAGTTGCGTTCTGCGCGGTTTGAGATATAGCCTGCATATTACTATTCAAACTATTAATAATGTCGTCTTTCTTCTTATTAAGTTCGGAAAGGGTATTCTCTGCAGTTTGACGGGTACCTGTGGTGTCTTGGAAATTCGTTGTAGATATGATTTCCTGTTGATCATTAATTTTTGTTTGTATCTGTTCAAGCTGGGTTTTAAGAACTTGCTTAGATTTATACAGAGATTCAATGGTCTCCATAGCTTTATTGTCACTAAGATGACCATTGATCTTAACAACCTTGTTTAATATTTCGTCTGTGTCAATCTTTGCGTCTTGTAAACGCTTAATATCATCATCTGAAAGTGATGTTGTTGTAGAACGAGACATCACTGTAGACATCTCATTAAGTATATCTCCTATATTCTTACAATTCTTGTAGTAATCTTCATAATTAACATTATCTTCATCCTTAAGTTTTCTTGTATCAACCATTACACCTGTACCCCAGGGGGCGCGAATATTCATACGACTATTAAGAGGAGCAATAGCTACATATATATATTGGTCTTCCTCGAGAGGAACCTTAACATATTGATCATCTTTAAACTCCTTATAGTTCATAAAGAACTTTAGTTTAGAAGAATCGGGTATATATGTGAGGTCATCACCAACCCCAAGGATATTAGCAAATCCATTATAAACATTCCAAAGTTTTACTTCAAGTGTATTGTAATTCAGATCGTCAATAACAAATTTCGTCTTACCATCCCAAGTAACAAGATAATCTCCCTTTTCTAAACGTTTTTCAATGGTTTGATCAAATAGTAAGTAGTTAAGACCCTTTTGATATCCTTCGGGTGCCTCCTCTCCGGCAAGTCTCACTGTGTAATATTGATTTAGATTATCATCAATTTCTTCTTTTACAACCTCTTTAATAATATAGTTGCCGAATCCTAATCCAGAACGGATAGGAAGCGATTTAACTGTATCATAATATATATAGTCTTTTCCTTCTTGTAGATTATTAAGTAACTTATAAAGATCTCCCCAATTCATCTGCATGGTTGTATTCTCACCAAGTTCATTAACAAATATCTCTTTAGCTGCATCAGAAATGGCGACAACCTTCCTCACGTCTACAGACACCACATCATTAGGAATACTTGATGTATCAAATTTAAGATAAGGAACTGGTGTTAAGAAATCCTTAAATACATTATTTTCTTCATGATAAAATGTATCCTGATTACCCAATACTAATGAACTGGGTGCTTGTTCAAATTTTCTAACCTCAATTGAACGAGAGTCTCCATCAAATGCAAAATATGCTTCGGATGTCTCCGGTGCATTAACGAGATTCTCAAAATCCATTTGTAGATTATTGAGTTTGTTTTCTAATGAAATAAACGATGGTATTACGTAAGTTGAACCATCGATAGTTACACTGATATTATTTTTATCAGTATTAAACGAATCATTCAGTGCTTTTAATAACTGAACATTAGTATTCGTGAGTTTTGTTACTTGTGCAAGATAATCTGATATACCCATTATTATACAACTTGAAATTAAACAAATAATAATGTATAAAAACAAACTCATTTATATTTTCGATATTATTATTTTGATATGAGTTATAGTATAAATATAGATAAATCAAAATATAACGAACAAGGTTCTTCCCACATAAGGATGAATCGCGAGTATCTATTAAATAACCAGATTGCATCTGAGTTTAATACTTACCTCTCATTTGATATACATAGAACATTTAGTGATATTACCACTGAGAAAGAGAGAGCCGACGCTATAGGAAGGGCTGGAGATGACGGTCAGTTACAATATCAGGTGGGTGTATTAGGAGCGAAGTCATTATTTAATAGGTTTGGCTCTGTGATTATTGGTGGTGACCCAAAGAGTGGAGACCCAACGGACGCTATAGGAAGTGGTACTTCTTACGACCCTCTACACTCATCGGAATTGAGAATATCTCACAACGCCCCTCTCATTGATACTCCGGAAAATAGGCTCGCAATGAGAGATATTTCAAGAGATTGCTCCATAAAAAATCTTGTTGAAGACTCCAAACAAGGATTACTTGGACGTGCTATATACTCATATTCAGATTTCATGTATTGTAAATACCTAGGCAGAACATCGAACAACTATCTTGTGACCTTGAGGAGATTTCCTACCCCTGTTGATGATTATATATCTTCTGCAGGTAGCGTGGAAACACGTAATATTAGGAACGCTCCAAATCCTGGTAGTACATCGGGGGATAAAGCCAGGATTAGTTCATCCAACCCACTTCCAATAGGTACTATGGTGACATGGATGAACACTCCGGGAAATAATCTTGAAGAGATATTAAAATATAATGTCAAGATGTCGTATAATGAGAAAAAGGCCGACTGGCAGCAGGCTGATGTGAATGCAGACTCCAGCTCAAAAGCACTCAACGCACTAGCCGCCTTATCTGACTCTACATACAGGAAACAATATGCGGCTGGTTATGCGGGTGGCGCTATTAATCCTTATATGGAAAAATTCTTACCCCTCGGATTAGGTAAAGATATGGATCCACCATATTCTAATATGTTTGGATATGTGGATAATAACCGAGTATATGGACCTGTTGATGCCATCAAAAAAGTGTATTATAGGGGCGAGGATGGATTGGATTTTGATCAATCATTCAAACTCACATTTGATTATGAACTTAGGAGTTATAATGGTATTAATGGTAAGGCAGCAATGCTTGATTTAATATCAAATATTCTTCAAACAACATATAGTCCTGGTGACTTCTGGGGTGGTGGTTATCGTGGAGGTGGTGCACATCAAAACAATATATTCGCTAACCTGAATATTATGAAATGTAACGGAGGGCTTTCTGATTTCTGGAATGCTTTTACTCAGGATGCTTCGACGATCACAACAAAGATTGGTACTGCAGTGGAGAGGAATGGTGGTTTATTAGAGACGGCAAAGAAAGTACTTAATAGTCTCGGTGGTATGCTTGCCGGTGGTTTCTTAAATAAACTCGGCAGACCACAACGCTCTGGCGCATCATCATTACTTGTTAATGCTCCCACTGGGCTTTGGCACGTAACCATAGGTAATCCATATCATCCTATTATGTCATTAGGAAATATGGTATTAACAAACACAACCATTACTCATTACGGACCACTTGGGCTTGATGACTTCCCTACAGGTATAAAAGTAGAATGTGAATTAACTCGCGGTATGCCCAGAGATCTTCGTGGTATACAAACTATATATATGAATGGCAACGATCGTATATATGCTACTATGGGCCCCGAAATATTTGATTTATATACTCATGCTAAACTTTATAGAAAAGAGAATACAACATCAGCTCAATTAAATCAAGAAAGGCAGAAGATACAAGCGGTTTCAAAAGAAGTTATAAAGATTACTAAAAAAGGGCAAAAAACAAAAAAAGAAAAAAATGGAAGCACCGTACCTGTACAAAATATTCAATCCGCTGAAGATATGCAAAAAGAACAAAAACAATGGCAGGCAATAAGAGATAAATTAGGTGATCATTTAAATACCTTACAAGATTTCTTTGGTACAAATGATATATATTCTATTTATCTTGCTTCTGCTGAACAGGAGTTTGGTGCATATAAAGCTAAGAAAAAGAAGAGCAGTTAATGAATATTAAAGAATTTAAACCATCCAAGTCTTCTCGCTACAGTCAAGGTTATATCAATGCAGGATCTTGCAAAAAGATTTTTCCTCAGTTTGAGCATGATAAAGTGATATACCGATCCTCGTACGAGAAGACTTTTATTCATTGGTGTGAGAGTAGTCCAAAGATTAAACATTGGGCAAGTGAGTGTATATCAATACCTTACATGAATGCAGAGGATGGACAATGGCATCATTACTACCCCGATTTCTTTGTTGAGTACGTGGATGGCGGGTATGCTGTGATAGAAATAAAACCATCCTCTCAAACAAAACAACCAGTTAATGAAAACAGTTGGTTTGCGAGAGAATGGCGCAAAAACTTTTGTAAGTGGAAAGCTACTAAGGAGTTCTGTGATGCTAAAGGTTGGGATTTTAAGATTCTTACAGAGAAAACTATTAATCAAATGTATTAATGTTGTCACATTTAAAATTTCCTTTGAGGAAATCATCAAGAACATCTTGCTCCCATCCACAACAATCAATTATATAAGACGCACATATCTCAATTGCTCGTTTAGTTTCTTGAGAGAAGTATTGTGTATTTATGTCATTTTCTTTGCATATATCATATTGTTCTGCACCTCCACCCGCATAAGAAAAAAGAAGATTTTCAAAATAATGTTCTTCGTTACTCATACCTCAATCAAATCTAAATACACACAAATTGAAAGAATAGTGAGCCAAACAGGTGATACAACAATTGCCGCTAATACAATAAGAAGAGCGAGTGTAGTCAGCGCCGGCATCCCGAGTAAGAGAATAATCGAACCAAATAACTTTCCAAAAAACTTTTTCATATTTTCTTCGTATATCTATTTTGTTTAATTCTATCTATCACAATCAACACCGCGATTGGTAGAACACATGCGATTATAACTCCAACAGATATCCACTGTAATGCATTAAATGTTAAAATCATATTATATTAATTAATTTTCCCTCTGTTTATCTCCCTGCCACTGTCCATCATAGAGTTTATCGTCATCCACCGGGTTACTCTCAAACACCAGGGCCTGCGCGATTCTAGCATAGGGTTCAATAGAGATGGGAAGAATGACATGAAGGAAACAACCCATATTCTTCGTTTTAAATCCCCCATCAAACTGTCCGCTATGACAAATTGCACCACACCTCACAAGACTTGACCTTGTCTTGATATGAAGGGTAGCGTCACGAGGAACATCACAACCCTGGGTAAACTCTACCTCGTAGTATCCAGGAGATAAAATATAAGACTTGTCATACTTATATGCTTCCGAAGTAGGAGGGATAATAGATTTACCATCTTCTGGAATAAATCCACCAGCCTTTTCGTTTACTGCACTGATTTTCTTAACCCTCAGGTCAACTCCCTGCTGCTGAACACATTTCTCATCAGCACCAATGACAATGCCTTTATTAATAATTTCTTTACCTGTTAACTGCATAATATCTATTCTATTTTATTCACACAATATTTAATGACTCTCCCTGAATCGAGTGGGTCAATCAGTTTATATTCGTCCCAATCAATCCATTCGTTGTCCATTTTGATTTTTCCGGTGATGTCATATAATATATTTTTAATATATGTAGCGAAATGATTATCTATAGGATTATACATAATCTTCCCATTAAATCTTTCTGCAAGAATCTTTGCAAACCAATAACAACAACCATTTGTAAAAGTATCTATTGTTCCCGGATTCTGAAAATGTTTAATAAAATCACACACTTCAGGATCGCCATATACGGGAACGAACGGAGATAATTTATGGTTTTTATCATATCTCCGAACATCAACTCCAAATTCATCAATTAACACTTCCCACTGAACACAAATACAGACGCCCATCCACTTCCTTCCATCTTTCTGTGAGAATGTTTTAATTAATTGATAATCATGACCTTCTTTACTTCTCACGAGTCGACGAATGCAATCTCGATTATCTGCAAATTCTTTTAATCCATCCCAACTCCACTCATTGGATAGACCCTTTACCATATCCTTAAAGTACCCGTTGTTAGTTACTTCGTAAAAGTAATCAGGAGTAACGTAAAGGATTATATCGGATTCATCATGAAGACCCCATCCTTCGGTTCGCCCATAGTAGTCACTCCAAAGCTCTATACACATATCTCCTGTCTCCCATGTTCTGAATTTCTCGGAGTAGTTTAACCAGAATACATCAAGACCCGGCGCGTAGTACTCTACGGAACAGTCTATGCCTTTTTGCTGAAATATTCTTTGAGTGGGATCGTTATAATCATAACGTTTAATGCATGTTCCTCCTCTTGAACAATAGAACGCGTCCGCTCGAGGCTGATTACTCTGTTCAACTTTTAGTGATGTAGAAAAATTATAATGATGATAACTCATACTTTAATATATTAAAAATCGAATAAATTCATTTGAATACTTCCATCGGGGTTGAGTGTTTGATATCCAATAGCTTCAAGAATTCTATTAAACGGATCAATCATATACTGTCGGAACATCTCATCTCGAGAGATAGGGGCGTACTGATCAGCCCACTTCGGATACTTACCTCTCTGGAACGCAAAATAACTAAGATCACTCTTGACTCCTGCACCCTTCGGACGGAACATATAAATCTTAAACTTACTTCCTCCGTACCAAGGATCTCCAGGAAGATTGTATTTATTCCTTAACCAGTTATATGTCCCAAGCGCGCGAACATTACTCGGGCACTTCGGCGCTACCTGAAGAGTTTCTCCTGTATCGTTAAGGATATATTTTGTATATCCGTTAATACCGACACTCGCACATATATCTTCAATAGGAGTGGCAAAGAACTTCACTTTCTCCTCTTGCATCTTGATATTAAGTTTCTGTGTGATAAACTGCTCATCTTCCTCTTCAAGAAGGTATCTCACCATCCTTTTAAGACCTTCACGTGCCGCTTTGGGAACACTAGATTTAATCATTTCAAGACCTTTTACCTTCAATGGAAGATTATCTGTGTCAAAAACCTTGCCGTCTTTCCAGAGAAGGAGCTGTGCGTAACGTTTCTTAACATCGAGACGAACCTCACTTAAAGAAATTGTCTCGAGTTCGAATGCATGAACCGATTTACCATGCATGCTATCATAGTAAGAATCAATAAATTCCTTATTATGTTGATCCATGAACTCGGTATTAAATCTCACTAATATATTAAGTTGTTCCTCTAATGACATCTCCTCCCATCCTTCTATTGTTGAAAGAAGTCCTTCGTAGGAGATATAGAGGCTATCTGTATCTCCCCCAGTTATGGCGACTAGTTGTTTTTCTTCTTGCATGTTAAAATATATTTAAAAGTCGACATTCGTTTATCAACACATTAAGATCTGTTGTAAATACTTCACTCCAATTTAAGTTATGATCTTTAGCCCATTGACGTTTTTTAACATCTCTTTCAGTCCATGTATATATTGCGGTTTCATAAAATGAATGTTTATCATTTTCATTTATTTTAGATTTCCATTTATTAAGCAAATCAATATCATTTGCATTGTTTTCATTATATGGACGGGGACCATGAACCCAACTGCCTTGTATTTCTAAATATGAATTTGTTTTAGGAAAATAAAAATCACAATCAAATGGATAATTATCATCGTGGTGTTGATGATCAAATTCTATATTATTATCTATTAACCATTGTTTAAAATCTTGTTCTATTTGAGAAGAACAAGAAGTTCCATTTTCTTTTTTAGTAATAAATATTTTATCAAGAATTTCTTTTGATTGTACTGGATATTCTACTCCGTATTTTTTTAAATTAGTCTGTTTAATTTTTTCTTTTATTTCTTTCGCTGCAAAAACATTATCAACCCCATATTTTTTAAGATTGATTTCTTTTAATAATATTTTTATTTCTTCCGCTGCAAATGGATTATCAACTCCATAATGTTCTCTCCATGTTTGTATAGATTTTGACCTCACTTTGTCAGACCCCCAACCCCAATCACATCCATATTTTTCAAGATTTGTTTGTTTAATTTTTTCTACTGTGATAGGAGATGCCGTTCCCATCCCACCATATTTTTTGGTCATTGTTTGAATTTGCTTTTTGACAATGTTTTTATTTTGCGATGGAAATCTCACGCCGTAATGATTTTCGCAGGTATCTTGAGATTTTTTTAAGAATTCTTCTTTTTGTAATGCGCGTTTCACCCCATATCGTTTCATCATTGTTTTTTCAATTTTATCTCTTACTAATTTGGATTGACATGGATTTTCACACCCATATTTCGAAATATTAGTTTGTTTTCTTCGTTCTTCTACAACTGCGTCTTTTCTACTACAACTAACACAACAATATTTGTGGTATCCTTTTTTAAAATTTATATACGAAGTCGGTTTACCACATATTGGGCATTTTGGGTAATCATTTAAATTATGAAAATACCAATATAATCTCTCAGACATTTTTAAATTATCCGGATACCCACAATTCATCAAATACTCATAAAATTCGGGCCATTTGCTTTTTACATTTTGAGAATTACAATGTCTACTATCTATGTCGTCTATTTTTGGAAATCTGTTTTTATCCATATATAGTATTTATTAGTTATTTAATAAAAAATAACATTATAAATATTCTTTTTTAATCCTGATCCCCAGTTTTTTATGTAAATCTGTTAGTTTAAACCAATTTTCTTGTAAATATTGTGGGATGTGTCTTTCCATAAGATGAATTAGATCTCTGCCCGATGCTGTTATGTCATTGGAAACCAATATATTATACCAGAACATAGCTATGTGAGAGGAGCCCCCATAACAAGAGTTCATAAGTAGCTTACAACCTTGTTCATATGATATGTAATAAGTAATTTGTTCTTTAAGCTTTATTTTAAACTCTTTGATTTCTTCAACTTGCATTTTTTTAATATCATCTGCACTTTTAATCTCATAACCCAACTCTTTAAGATCTTTCACAATATTTTCCGGGTATTGATTCTTTGAAATGTTTTTCCTCTCTAATATATGATCGATATCGGACATCACTGTTGCATCTAATTGTTTCGCTAAGTATTTGCTCACATTTCTATCATTCGCAAGTTGTGTCCATATAGTTCTTAATGAATAATCTTGATCATTTTTATATACGCATCCATTAACAGATACAATATAATTTGGATCTTTTCTATAAGATGTTAATTTATCCTCATCCAAGAATTTCGCCACAAATTCACCCAATTCAGGTTTATCTACAGTCCCTTTATTTTTATAAACTTCTGGGCCAACTACGATGTATTTCGAAATATCCGAACGATATTTATTCAATTCATCTTCCAACCAATAATTACCAATAAGATTTTCAAATCCAAAGTTAAGTCCGCGCCCACAACTAGGATACAATCCTGAGAAATCGTTACAACACACGAATCTATGTTTACCCGGTATGGGTGCTTTAACGTATGCTCCAACTAATCTATCTCTAACCCTATCATTTGTGTCCTCTGGAACCACTACGAGATTTTTCGATCTATAATAATCATACAAAAGTGCTTCTGTCAATGCGATTTTACTAAAACATTTACCGATCATCTCTTCACAATAAAGTGCCTGAGAATATATATTTTGCATCGTTTTAAATTTCTTATCGAGTAGCTGAACAAGGAGACTATCAATACCATTATAAAATACATATCGATCGTAATCGCTTCTATATAGATCATCAAGTGATCCATCATATTCTATTTTATGAGAATGAATCATTTCTCCCGCTACGAAATCAAGACTCATACTTTCCTTGATTGGCATGACGACATAGTCGAAGTTTTCTATAACATCCATAAGATCTAAAACAAGGGTATGGCAGGGCATAGATAACCCTACTTTCTCCTGTCTCTGATTAGTATAATTCTTCATCGTTAAGGAATGATTTGCCGAACAACAACCAAAATAGATATTAGGATAATAGAACTTACAACGATTCTGAATATACTGCCAGTCAAACATTATCGAATTCCACCCAGCAAGAACAGGAACCACAGCAACTATCTTTTCAAGGAAATACCTAAGCATAGCTTCTTCACTAGGGAACACCACATACTTAATCTTTGGCATTGGAAGTCCTAGCTCATGAAAATATTCGAGTTTGTTTATATACTCCTCAAATCTACTCTGAAGAAGCTCGTCTCCATCGGGCCCGAGTGGTCTCGTCCCAAGAATCATCGCATTACACTCTGGGGAGACAATAGATATGGTTGTGATAGGAAACTTTGCTTCAGATGGCTCAGGGAACTGTTCAATCTCATCAGGAGAGTTCCTGGTGAGTGTCTCAATATCAAATGTATAAAGCTTTGGATTAGTTTTACCAGCAAGGAGTTTTTTGTATTGCTCAGGAAGCTCTTTAATGTAATTACGAATATCAAACCTATGTGGTCTCTCGGTCCATCGGATATCACACTTACTCCCATCCCAGTTCGTGTATTTACCTGTAGGTGTTTTATAATAAGATTTAAATCGTTCTACGTTGAAATTGAGAACGTTTTTTGCTCCGTTTTCCTTGATATAGGAAATAGAAAAATTCTTTTTGTTAGAATTATAATTGTAGTCGAGTATCATATATTACCCAATTTTTACTTGTTAAAATCAAATAAATATATGTATTTTACTTTTATTATTTAAGCATGAAGTTATTGACGAACATAATACTCACATCACAAGATATAATCACAAAATCATATGTATTAGAATACAAACCCGCAGAAAACGATATTCATTCTGACACATATAGATACAAGGGTTCGTGTGATAATGAAAATATCGCAGGAAATATATCTGTGATTATGAATCAAGATGAGTCACATATAGTTAAGTCAGTGAATGAATGGTATTTCGAAGACACAACGGTCGGTGGGGAGACACAGACTATTCCAAACGCCCATCTTACTATATACTTTCCTCAATATGGGATTGAAGTCAATAATCCAAAAGCTCGTTATATACTTACCGCGTCTACTTTTATTGGTGGACACCTTATTGAATTAGGATGTTTTACTTTTAAGAGGACAGATGCTCTTGCATGTACTCCCGTTAAGTTCGGTGGGATGAGTGAATATTATGAAAGTATCGATTTTGTATTGCCCGATTTATATACTATAATTTCTGAAAACTATTTCAATATAAATGGGGCGCGCATGGATTTCAATAACGATTTTAATAATGATTATACCATATATCAGGAAAATTTCGATACTAAGGAGATATCGTTAAATCTTTCGTTATATATTGTTGATTTTGTTGATGATAAATATATTAAATCGGATTCTTGTAATAGTGGGCAAAATAATATTATTATATACGATCCAAAAGATTTACAATTAAAGGCTGGTATTGAATTGAATGACCGTAATGATGATTATAATATTTGCCTTAATTTAGATTTTAATAAGAAGTCTTCTGATGATAATATAAATGATTATATTTTAAACAATTACGGAATTATTAATCCTATAGGTTTATATAGAACTGTTATAATGGATGAAAATGATATATATAAAGCATTCGTAAAAATAGGATTAGAAGATGAATTAAAGATACCAATGAATGAAGGACCATCGGTTCAATCATTGGGGTCTTTCTTTAACTGGGATAATTGGAAACCTGGGTTATACATACAATCGTCTATCTCGATTATAGATGGTGATACGTGGACAGAGGAGGAAGTGGATGATGGAGAATATGAACCAGCGTTTGTATTATTTTCAAATAAGCTTATATTAACACAAGATTTATTTGCAAAGTTGATAACGCCGAGTGAGTTTGAAAGTAGAAAAGTAGAAATAAGTGCAATAGACATGAATAATATAAATGTAACGGCCATTAATAAGATAGAACAAAATATTAAAACCGTAAATATAAACAACGCAGACACTAAGAGTCATCTTGTACAACCAGTATTCTATCAAACAAGAAATCTTAAGTCAGTCGCTATTCATCCTGCTGTGACAGAGAATATTTCTCTCCAGTTGGATCAATATAAGTCGAAAGTAAAATCCTTCGTTCTCCAGGTTGAAGGTATTAACTTTAAAGAAACCGCCAGAACAAGTGCTGGTGTGATATTTAAAGTGGTTGGTAAGTCTCTTCCAAAAACAGTAGACGAAGGAACATTATACATTCTTAATCAGGATTTAGAGTTGGTAACAACAGGTAAATATATATACATTTATTAATTATGGTTGATTTTTGTTTAAGTACCAAAGGAGGTAAATCAAGTCTCAAGAGTGAGAGAGATCTTATTGTTCAGCAAGTGGATCTTCTCTTTGATACTACTCCAACGGAAGTACTTGGGTTTGATGGATTTGGTACTGAGTATGATAAACAATTATATAACACTCGTTTATCTGCAGGAAACTTAAAATCCATCATTGATTCCGATCTCGAAATGCTTAACTTATTTGGATGGAGTCATAACACAGATGTATACCTCATGAAGGGAACTGAACGTGATATAGTAGTAATTGATATAAAATTTAGAAAAGGTGGTCAGACACTTCAAAAAACATATAATATTGTATAAGACATGAAACTTTTTTCATTATTAGAGAACAAATTTAGTAATTTTTTAACCGCGGCTAGAAACTATCTTTCTCAGGCGTTATCAAACTATGGAGATAACTATGGCAACTCAACTATCTTTGGACAGTTGATTAATGTACTTGGTGGTGTAGTGCAGAATGTAATGCTTTATCTTGAAGACTCACTTACTGAACAAAATAAATGGACAGCACAAAGAAAGAAATCTATTTATGGTCTCGCAGCTCAAAGCGGTTATCAACCCGATTTTGGATCAGCCACTGGTGTACAGTTGCTTCTTAGGTTTATTCCTAACAACCAACAAACACTTAATGTTATTATCCATAACAGGGAACAACTCACGTGTACGCAGAATGGTCTTAAATACAATATTATACTTCCTCAGGAAGCACTTGTTCTCGATGTAACAAAAAATCCTACACCGAAATATCTCTATGCTGTTGAAGGTACGTTTGACTCGCAGACATTTGTATCCCGTGGTGGGCAGTATTATACACAAAATTTTCAATTTGATGGTAATGTTGATGTTAAGTATATGACAGTTACCATAAACGACGAAGAATGGGAATATGTACCATCTATATACGATATGGACCCCCAAGCTAAACAATATACATACACAGCCGGATTCTCTGGTGGTATTGATCTTATCTTTGGTAATGGTGAACACGGCATGCCGCTTGCGGATGGAGATGTTATTAAAGTCACTTACCTGATGCATGATGGTGAGATGGGTAATCTCAGCACGGATGTTAATACATATTTTTCATTTGATGGAAGTATTACTGATATATCTGGTGAAGTCGTGGATGGAAATAATATATTCGTTATTACACTTAGTACAGTTGATGGTGTGACCAGTGGGTCGGATACTGAGGATATAGACAGTGTGAGACAAAATATAGGATTTAATAGTAGATCCCTTGTACTCGCGTCTCCTGATAATTATAAACATTTCTTAAATAAATATTCGTTTGTGGGATATAACAGAACATGGTCAGAAAGAGGTTCACTTATTGTTAATACACTGGCTATGAAAAACTATAAATTGAATCTCGATCAAGACATAGATTATTTCAATCTCAGGGAAGAAGACTTCTTATTATCTCACGAACAAAAGCAATCTATCATTAATGCAGTCACATCAAGCGGAAATCAGCTTGCGGGTATCACATACAACATTATTGATCCTGAGATATGTAAGTACTTTTTAACTGTTTATATAAAGATGAAAAGTGATAAGTATGATAGGTTGTATACAGAGAATGCCATTAAAAACTCAGTCGCTAAGTTCTTTGCAAATATAGTATCCGATCAATTTATTCCCACATCCGATATTGAAAGAACACTTCTTGACGAAGTGGAAGGGATTGATGGTGTGAATTGTTACTTCTTATCTGAAAAGAACGAGACCGCATTACAAAATCAGGAATATACAATAAAAACATACGTTTGGAATAATTTAGAAGGTAAATATGACATTAAGGAAGAAACTGTACATTTATTTCCTGGAGAGAATCCACATCTCGGACTTGACTCTCATGGAAACATATTACTTACTTCCGATCATGAGTTCCCAGTTCTCATGGGTGGATGGGATTATCTTACTGTAGATGAAGATGGTAATCCTACAACGGATGAAATATATGTCAACGAACCTTTAAATATAATTTTTGAATAATGATTCAGTTTTTTGATAAAGAAGGAAATTGTTACTCCGGCACTGCTCCATATATCCATTGGTTTGATGGGGGACAGTCAACAGATCTTCAATACGTAAAAAGTATCTTCTTACTATCTAATTATAGTGAGTTGACATTTACTATCGAAGACCCTAATAGTAAGTTTAGAATTATTTCTTTCGATGATGTAAAAGAAGTAGAAGAATTTGAAGACGGAGTTAATGTATTCCTTAGTAAAACTATAGAAGGAACCCAGTATGGGGATTATTTTGCTTATCAACTTCTCGTTAAAGCAAGTAGTGATGTCCCCGGACAATGTACTGAGGTTATAAATATTGAAGAACCCGGTGAACAAATGATTATTGGTGCAGACTTCTATGAGTTAGACGAAATAATCAAAATCAATCTTGGAAACAGGGGCACAGAGATTCCTGAAACTATTCAAAAAGCTATATATGAAAACAATATAAGGGAAGCTAATATTGACGCTATATTAGTTAATAGAAAGTTTAAGGAATTGATTACTAATTACTTAGACATAATGGATGGTAAAGGTTCTTATGATTCATTAGTAAAATCCTTAAAGTGGTTCGAATGGGGTAAGCATGCTCAATTGCTTGAGGTATGGAAGAATAACGAAGGATACTTTGAAAAAGAACTGGAGAATATACTTTCTGAAGAATATCAGGATTTAATATATACTCATCAAAAAACAAACTACCTTGCTATTCGTTCTGCTTTGTATGAGTTAACTGATGGTTTTGACGAAGAGAAAAATCCTGTTGTTGTCAGAGATCCTTCTCTTGTTTGGTCAAACGACGAAATGGGATTAAAGGTGAGTTTACTGGGGGCTTTCTTTGAAAGATATTTTATGCCGATCCACCTAACACTCAAACGAGCTTCTGTTGAAGATATAATATTCACTCCAAGTATTAAAATTCTTACAGGAACTCTTCCTAGTAGGGCGAATTGGTTTCATGATGATGTAGTGGTGGATATTGATATGAATCACACGGTGGTGCTTGGAGAACATGAACCAATTGCTGTGAGTAAAGATACATTTTTTGCATCTACTGTTGGGGTGAGCGGTCAACAAATAAGTCCTACCGATGCTGGTGTGAAACCTTTAAGCGAAATCGAATCAGAAACCGGAGAATATCCGGTGGGTTCCGACTCAGACGCTGATGAAGAACTTGGTATCATATGGTCGCATATTCGTGGAGGTGTGGGTGTAGTTGTCCCTATTACAGTAACGATTCCTATTCCTCGGGGAGATGGCATATCAGCAGAGACATTATATATAAAGAGAACAGGTAGTGATCCAGTGAGAAAATTTGAACAAAGATATATTCCTTCACGACAAATAACTGTTAAAAAATATGATCCTGAAACAAAAGATTGGGTAAACGCAACAATATATGCATGTCAGTTTACATTTTATCTCTTCTCAGATAAGGAGGAAACTGTTGAGTTCTCATTGCAGTTACACTCTCTATCAGGGCACACTTACACTGCATGTTCCGGATATGATGCTATAGATACTCGTGGTAGTTATATAGATATATTAAAAGTAGGCAATAAAGTATTCGATGGTATATTTGAAGGAGATGATCCCTGGGCTACTTGGAATCCTTGGGAAGGGATGATTGATAACGGTAGTGATATAGACCCCAATGATATTAATTATTCCGGTATAACACAATATATAACAAAAGGACCTAAAAACAAATACTTAAATGAGTTTATTGCTTTATGGGGGGATGAAAATGGTATTAGTGGTCTGTTAAGCAATCCTTATGTGGAAAATAATTATTACGTATTGAAAACAGATACAGAAGTCGAAGGAGAAGCTATATTTAGACTTATAGGAAAACAAGCGGGTATATTAAATATTAATTTTGAAATATTTTGTAATAGATGTGGTGTGGATTATGAACAGTATAACCAATATTTAAAGAAATTTAATCATATATTTGTACCTCAACTACATACCTATAATGATATCACGGGAACTGATTTAAATGATTATACGATTGATCCCCTTAAGGAACTGATTTGTTTGCGTCCACAATTTAAATGTTCTAAACCAGTTAGTAATTGGTATTGGAAACTTATTAACAAATCAAAGATTTCCGATAATGAGATTATCATTAATCAAGCATCTTCCAATATTTATCTTGCCGATGTTGAAAAAACCTTATTAGATAATGGTTATTGGACTGTGGAATTACATTATAGATTTTCCGACGATGAAAGCAAAGAACATATAATCAAACGAGATTCTGCAATACTTATTAAAAACTCGATTTAATAGAGACAAACAAAAAAGATGACCTTTTGGTCATCTTTTCTTTTTATATATAAATATAATCATTTTATACCCCAAAAATCTTGTTTAAGATGTAATTAAATTCTTCTTCATCCTCCCATTCAAAACAAAATGTAGGACCGATTTCTTTTACAACCTCATTCTCTTCTGCACCAAAGTTTACCTCAACAAAAGGAATTTCACTATTATCATCTCTCACACAACCATCACCAAACATTTCTACATATAGTTTAATATGTCTGGATTCCGCCGGTTGTTCAACTCGTCTACCGTTAACGATAACTACCTGGGGATGGTCCTGGATATCTTGTTCGATTATCCATCTCTCACCTTCTCCTGTAAAACCAATTCCTGTTAATTTATCATTAATAAATGATACAAATTCCTCTCGTCCTTTTCCCATAATTATTTTTTGATGTTGTTTGATATATTACGACCGGAAAACTCCTTCCCGATACATAGCGGGAATAAAGCCCAACTCCCCATCACTGCCAGGAACTCTTCAAACCATGAAAGATTCTTTTTACTTTCGACTAATTCATTCAGTATCCAACCGATACAAAACAACCAATAAATTAAAAACAACATCGTCATATTATTCTACACTTTTATATTCTTTTAATATTATATTTAATTTCTCAAGAATCTTTTCTGAAAAATCCTCCCGCCAATCGTCATCACCTTTCTTTCCGAAATATCTTTGGCAATCATCAATATATCTTTCCACCGCCTTCCAATAATCTGAATCGAAAAATGACTCCCATGCTTCTTCGTCAGAATCCCAGTTATAAACCCCACCATTACTGACATAGAGTTTATCATCAATAAACATTCTCCAAACACTATCACTCCACTCAGTGGTTGTGTTTTTGGTTCGTGGTGTTTTAAAATTAAACAACATAATTATTTAGTTATTGTTCCATTATACTCTTTTTCTGCTATCTTCTTCTCAAGAAGTGCTTTCCGAGCTTCAGCACTCTCAAGTGCACGGAAGTCGCATGTCTTGATCTTCGTCATGATCCTTCCACCATTTCTTTTGAGAAGTCCGAGTGGCATCTTGAGAACAAGACCTTCGGCGTCATAGTCTTTGTTCTCGGCGATAGTACTCTTAAATCCTTTCTTGACATACTCAATGGCTTCGTCAATGGTCATATATCCGATTATAGGAACGATGTCCATAGAGAGCTTAGAAGCGATATCCTCAAGCGATTCTCTCTCAAGCCAGAACTTACCGATCTGTATATCGAAGAGTCTGAAGTCAACATCGTTCTTGATATAATTACCACCTTTCTGAATACCCACACCATATCCTTCTCCGTAGAGGATGATGGTGTCTGTTGGTTTCTGACCGTTGTGAGTAAATACCTCGATTAGTTTCTCGAGAGGCCACTTGCGATAGATGTTCTCAAGAAGTTTCCCATTGAGTTGAGCCTTCTCAGTCTTACCGTGTACCTCCATTTTATATTCATACTCCGGAGAACCACCATTCGGATCAATCGAACCTATCTCAGGGATGATATAGATACTCATATTGGTTCCGTCGACCTTCTCAGTACACTCAAACTTAATCCCAGCCTTCCTAGCCCAATCAAACACAGGATCAACGAGAGGTTCATCAGGTCGGATACAGTTATAGTAAGGAGAGGTTTTATCCAACTCACGCTTGAAGCAAGTGTCGATATGAGGATAAGTTCTGTGAATGCTTGGTGTTACTGTGTTATTCATCTTCTTTAAAAATTTTATCGTAAATATGTTTTGCTGTTGTAATACATTCATCTATTGTTCCGTGGATGCACTCGCTTTGAACAAGCAAAATGGTTCCAAAATAAATAAGATCTTCTTTACTTAACATATTGATTATCAATTAAATATTATTCTGCGCTCGCACATCCCTCATATAAACGCTTCGCTAGTACAATAGCCTGATCCATATTCGCAACATATCCACTAGTTAACATAATTGTTGCGCAAATAGAAACAATATCTTGTTCATTCATGATTTTATATACCAAATTTATTTTGATTATTTACTATCAATTACATAAATTTTATTTAGGTTCCTCCCCAATCCGTCATAATCAAGTCCATATCCAACTACAAAATCATTACTGATGGTGATTCCCATTATCATCTCGTTATCATAAGTCCCTTTTAAAAATTCCCAATGACTGAATCCAGGGTGTTTTTCTTTATATACTTCTAACTTAAAGAGAAGGGATACTATTGTAACGTCTACAGCACCATCCCATTCTAATTTTTCTTTTAAGTAATCAATAGTAAGTCCCGTGTCAACTATATCTTCTACAATAATGACTTTCTTACCCCTGACATCATTATCGAGAGATTTTGTGCACTTTATCTTACCCATACTTTTTGTCCCTTGATAAGATGATAACTTCACAGTATCAAAGAGCACTGGAAACTTTAGTTTAGTGAATAGTGATGCCGCAAAAGGAATCGCCCCATTAAGAACTGTAACAAAAATTACTGGTTCTGCTTCGTGTTTAAACTTCTCATTCAATCTAGCAGCAATCCTTCGTGTTGTCTCCTCAATTGTTGGAGTCGATATAAAAGGTTTAAATGTTTTATCTTTTAATATAATCTTTTTCATGCCTGTCCGTTTTCTTGTAACCATTCATATAAAGATTGATTTTCATACAATTCATTCAAGTTGACATCAAGTGAATCTAATATTTCTTCATTCTTATTGTCTCTTGTCATTACCAATTCTTTAAGTTCTGTAAGAGCACCTTCGCCCAATCTTTCGTCCCATGTACCATCTTTAAAACGAATGCCGTATTTAAACATGGTACCTGGTTTATCCCATATACTCGTTACTTCATTTATATTAATAACAATCGTACTCCCATACGAATCGCGTATTTCTACCCAAGGCCAATTGATTGATTTGATATATTTGTCCATATATGATAGGTTATCTTGTATTAAAATATCTTTTATGATGGGTTATCTTTAACATCACCTATAATTAATTCATGTGCATATGGGAGACTTTCGATCCAACTAACAAATTCTCCCCAATCTTCTTTGAGTTTATGATTCTTCCTTTGGAAGTATATGGTTTGGAGTTGTTTGTAGTTTGTGCTACAACGCATCCAAAGCTCAAGACCCAGTGGACAGTTACTAACGACAGTCATCCAAGCATCATATATATCATCAGGGCCGCCAGTATCGCAAACAATATTATAATCTGTAATAAGTTTTTCCATATGATCTCGGGTCTCCTTTGTAACATACTTATTACAACATTTCCCAAAATCCATCTTCACTAGCCTATGCATCTTAGACATAGATGTAACAATGTCAAAGAAATGATAACGTTGAATCTCTGGAGAAATATATTGAGGGTATTTAAGATCAAAGCTAACTCGGATTCCTGTCAGGAAATTATCATGACACTTCACCACCCCTCCTTTACTTGCCTGAACAAGTTTCTTTGCTCTTACCAGACTCTTCTCAAATTCTTCATCGGTGTACTCTGGGAGATCAAGCCGCATAGCATTTCTGCAAGCAATAACGCTTTCTTTTAGGTCATAAACGCGCGTATTTTTGATTTCTAACATGTTCCTATATAATTTATCATCTTTTTGTTTCAAAGCGAAAATACCTATGTTTTTGCGAGAAATTAAACACCTTTCTTATTGTTCCAAATATATTTTGATTGTCCTGAATCATATATTTTAAAATATTGAAGGTTATCCATAATTTTAGATTCAGATAATTCTTTATTAAACCCTAATTTTATTAATTCGGATTTTCTAAATTTATATCTATGATATCTGTTTAATTTTTTATCTACATACCAATATGATCCAAAATTACTTTTTGAAAGATCAAAACCCAGAGAATTATAAATATTACCATTACTAATATCATTTGAAGAAAATGATTCTATATAATTCGGACCGTATTGCTTTATAAAATATGTGAACATTTTACTAGCTCCTCCAATAACCTGATACCCAAGTTTATTACAATATCTATAAAGTTCCCACCCATCAATATGTTTTTTATTGAATATTTTTCGTATCTTCCCAAATGTCATTATAGAAACTAAATCGTTGTTGTAATATAATCCTATTTTAATAGAACTGTTTACGTTTCCTTGTAGATGATTCGTGTTTATAAAATTTATTGATTCTTTAGTAGATACAATTTTTACTTCACATTTTCTTGCATATATGCGTTTATTGAAAAATCCGAGTTTTGATAAGATAATGGATTTTATAATTTCGGGGGTTTTTATTATTTGATCTTCCCATATTGTGAGTAATTGAATTCCCTTTTCATTACATTCTTTCCATTTTAAATAATGTTTTTGTGAGTTTTTATTATTCATTCTATTAACGGAATGCCAATAAATACCGTTGCATTCTATCGCTATTTTTTTATCGGGAATATAGATGTCTAATTCTTTGCCATTTAATACAGTTCTATCATTAGTAATATAATTAATATGTAAATCATCTAATATGTTTCTGACAAATATTTCTAAAGAAGTTCCTTCAATATTGTCTTTGGAAACTGGGTTTAATTTTGTACATAATTCTATTTTATTATATCTGCGGACTGTATAATGCTGAGCACTTATATTGAATGTTTTTTCTTTACATTTCAAACAATTTTCATGAGGACATTTACATGTATATTGTAAGACTCCGTTAATTGAATTAATATCTATTAGATAATCGTCGTGTTTTTTTAAGAAATTTTTGATTTTGGTGTTATAAGCTTCTTTTTGTTTTTCTGGGGATCCAAATATTGTTTTATTACCATATTTCAATAAATTTGTTTGAGACGCTTTTTCTCTATTTGTAAAATGTTCAATCCCATATTTATTTAAACATGTTTGTTTTGATTTTTCTTGATTTTCTTTTAATTGTAAATTTGTTTTCACGCCATATTTCTTTAAACACGTTTGTTTTATTTTTTCCTTTATTACTGGAGATGAAGATGGATTATCGCAACCGTAATTTTTAATCCAAGTTTGTTTTTTCTTTTTCGATATTTCTTTATTATGAAGCGGACATGAACAACCATATTTTTCAACATTAGTTTGTTTCATTTTATCAATAATTCCTTGATATTGAGAAGAATGTTCAACCCCATATTTATTTAAACATGTTTGTTTTGATTTGGATTGAACTTCTGGAGATGATGATGAGCATTTTGTGGAACAAAATCTTCTATAACCAACATTAAATGAATGATATTTTACAAATTTACCACAAACTGAACAAACCGGATGAGAATTTATATTATGATAATACCAATAAAGTTTTTCGGAAAATGTTAAATTTTCTTCAATATATTGATTATTAATCCATGTATAAAAATCTGGGAATTTTTTCTTTATAAAATTCCCAGTTAATTGACCCGGTTTAAGATTTTTTAAATATTCTAAAGATGGAATTTCCATATATTAATCTCATTTAATTAAAAAATAATTAAACTTTGATTAATATTTAAACTCCTCGTTTGTCACCCCACGCCCTAATATGGAGCCTATCAGTATACATCCAGTCATTAGCAATCGCAGCTTCCATGGTCTCACGGCAATGAGCATCAACTTGATCTTTGGTGATACCTTCCGGCATCAACATAGTGTTCTTATTAGGATGATTGCGCATCCAGTACCTCAACTCATTATCATCACCCATGTTAACAAACTTGGACATTTTTGCATATATATCTTTTATTTCCCCTACACATTCTGGCCCGCTATATACAAACTTGAACTGATAAGGGACACCACAAGTAACCACATTAAAAAGATTTTTATAATTAATCCTCGTCTTGTCGTGATGATCCGCCTGTTCTTTGGTAAGAAATTTGAGTTCATGATCAACACTGGTTCCAAGTTTTGGAGATACACTATAGAGACTAATCTTATAATCTTTTGACAAAGTATCCAATACGGGGAGCGAACCATTAGTTTCAATAGTAATCACCCAATCCTTACGGATTTTGAAAATCTCTGTTAAAAACTCCTTCAACCCCTCTCTCTGGAGGAGAGGCTCGCCGCCAGTAATAACAACATGATTCACTCGGTCGTGTTTAGATGTAAGTTCTGTAAATGCTTCCACCAACTCATTCATATCAGAATAAAGAGGTTTCTCTGGTTTAAATGAGCTATATGCAGTATCACAAATAGAATCCTTAAATACACATCTTAGATTGCATCCCGTTGTCCTGATAAAATAAGAAGGGACTCCCGCAAAGCGACCCTCACCTTGAATTGTTGGTCCAAATAACTCACAGATATTTAACATGTTATATATATTTATTTAATCTCTTTCTTAAATTTCTTTAAAATAATCCTCGATCTCACCTTTCATCTCATCAAAATGCTCGATATTTCCCTCGCCATCAATATTAATATATACATAATCACCATAACCGCTATCCTCGATAGCAAGAAAATTCGGAACATAATATTGATCATATTCTTTTGTGATATTCACAACAGGTTTCATATCTGAGTTCAAAAATACATATTCCCCATCATCACAAACCTTGTAATGTGTCCGGAGACAAAACCCTTCGGGCCAATCAAGAATTTTACCGTTCTCCAAATCAATAGTGATTTCCCAATAGTACTCGGGATCACCACGATAATCGCGTTTTTCAACAACACAGGGAGTAATTTCTCTCATTCCTTCACTTTCTTCATCTGTATCATCCACACAAGGATCAATCCAAGTTTTTCCACCATCTTTAGAGTAATCGCAATCCTGCCAATATCTTACACCCATAGTAGCGCGAAGAAAACTAATTTCTTCTTTAACAATAGTTTGACGTTCAATTTCCATATTACTTAAGATTTATTTGCTGAGGAATAACTGGATTAACAATATACTTTCCAGTTTCAATGAAGTCTCTCAATGCTGGTGACCAATCCCTCTTGACTCCTTCACTAAATACAATTTCTTCTTCCCAAAGTGGATTCCAATTGATTTTTTCATCACGTTCATCACATCTTGCCATACCGGTAACAGTCTCGTTATATTCTACATTAACACACCTGACTCTATCTTCTCCATTATTAAACTGAGTGTTATCGAGAATCCTGTTAATGTAATGCATGATGAAGATGCTCAACATTTCTGCACTAGGATTAAATGGAATAAGGATATAACGATCATTAAACTTTTTAAAAAATTCAATCGCTTCTGGATCGTCTTTTGAACAGATGATATGACAATGATCCATACTATCAATCCATGATCCAATGGTTTCTTTCATAAGACCAAAATCCATTAACATCTGAGCATTGTCGAGTTGACGACCTTCAAAGAATACATCTATCACAGCACTGTGACCATGATATGAATGACTACAACGCTCACTTGTACAGTTACGTACTATATGTGAGCTTTCACAACGGAATCTCTTTCTAATTATCATAACTTAAATCTATTTGTATAAATATATAAAAAAAGACCCTCACTTTTAGTGAAGGTCTTAAAATAGTGGTTTTAAATCAATTATTCCGCATCTGCGAGTTTTGAGGCAAGCTCGGAGAGAATAGCGAGTTTAGCAGGGTCATTCTTGAACTTCTCTGTCAGAGCAGCGATACGCTCTTTATAACCGTTCTTTTCATTCACCTTAGCTTCTTCCTCAAGCCTAGCTTTTTCTTCCTCATCAACATTAGCCATATGACTCTTTACAGCTTCTGCGTAAGCTTCACCAAGTTCTACGTTGGTCTTGGATTTAATGAATGAAAGGGTTGTTATAGCATCTTCGTTAACAGTCCATTTAGCATTGTGGTTGGACTGAAGAAGTGTAGCATAGAGATCACTACCAGCTTCAATAACAACAAACTTATCACGGTTAGTGTTATAAATAGAGACATTATCAAGATTTACAATATTATTGTAGTTCTCAAAGGTGAGTGCAAGAGCCTCGAGTGCAGCTGCAACCCCCTTATTAATGGAACCAGCAACAACAAGGTTGTTATGTTCACGGAGTTCGTCGACGGTCTCGAAGAGATTTTCAACTCCATTTGCACCAACGCGCTTGCAAGTAATCTTTTCATCAGCCTCACTAATTGTGTACTCACCATTACCTATCTTTGCAGTAAGTGTGCCCTGGTCAAAGGACACCATATTGCTTTCGAGGAGAGAAGAAATAGTCTTGAATGTGTTGGATACTTCATTCCAACCAGCTTCCTGAACTTTCTTATCTTCGTCAATCTTGTAAACGGAACCAGCAACTTCAAAGAAGAAACCATCACCCGCGTTCTCTACAAGAGAGATAGGATGAACTGCTGTGTATTCAGCTGTTGATTCAACGATAGGAGTGTCTGCATAGACCTGCTTTGCGATGTTACGGAATGCTTCGCAGAACATAACGTTCTTTAGTGCACCAGCTTTAATATACTTAACCACGTTCTCTTCATCCATCTCAAGTAACTTCTCTACCTGCTTTGCAGCGTTGCGATTGAGATAATTATAAGACCTTCCGTTAGCATTGATATCCTCACATGCACATGCGAGTGCCCAGCTAGCCTTGTTAGATGTGATATAATCACTTACCTGTTCGAGCACAGTATTAACACCATTATCATAACGAAGACTTGCAGCTTCCTTAACGAATTGATTAACAAGCGAACATGTAGCGTTGTTAGCCATCAGGAACGACTTGTATTTATTTAACATATTGTTACCACTCTGAGTCTGACCGGCTGACTCGTTTAAAATTGAAGCAAATTCCAATCCGGCTAAAATCTTAATGTTCATATTTATTTGGTATGTTTATTTCTTATATAATAACTTATTTATTCATTTTGTTGAAAATTATGACTGTTTAATATCTTTCATTGTAAGATCGGTTAAAAGAGTCCAAATATGAGTTCCGTATCCGGGCCTATCTGAATCAAACAGGCTTTCTCTTAAACTTTTCATAATTTATCAGCTAATCTTTTTACTTCTTGTGAAGGAATGGGTTTTCCAATCTTACAATATTTATCAATAAGTTTATCAATCCTTATTTTAAAACTATCACTATTAAACACAAATATAGCTGTTTCTAGTCTGTCTAAACAATCTTTAATTGCTTCTTTATCACTAAACGAATGCCCGGGTCTACCATCACGAGATAAACTTTCTATTTCGGCGAACCTATTATAACGATCTTGTATCTTCATCGGTGGATTGCTACCGTCAGCTTTTTTTATTTCAAACCATAAATCGGGTGACCACAAACACCATAAACTTTCATCATCTACATTTTTATCCATCGGAACCACAAATTCTGGGCGGAAATATACATAGTATTTAAAAGGTTTTCCGTTAATATTAAAATCAAAAACTTTACCCAACCCCCCCGTTTGGTTTATCCGCGTTCATATCACGGGATATTATAATTGATTCGGTTTCACTGAATCCATAATTTGAATGAATTTCATATTTAATCCCATACTTATCGTATAAAGATTTTATCTCGTTCATAAACTCATATTTTAACATATCGGGAGTCACTCTTGTGGGGAGATCTTTATCAAACAACGATTCCGTCATTTGAGTCTTCGAATCAAACAAACTTTCACTTAAACTCTTCATATTAGACATCATCTCTTTTTACAAACTCCCATCTTAATACTTCGGGATAATTTATATGTTTATTCTTATACCCATCATAATAAAGCGAAATAAAACAACCAAACCTCGATCTGCAATCTACTTTAAAATAAAAATATTTACCACGAGATTCGTCTTTATATTCCGGGAGTATATATTTATCAAGTTTAGGAGTAAATTCATCACGAAACCTACTATTAAATCCTCCAAAGTAATATTCTTCTGTATAAGGAATACTCAAAATAAGACGAGCAAAATCCTCGGTTTTCTTATTTGTATCGGCATTTCTCATCATATATTTATCTGCATTCGCATATGCATACAGACCAAGATCAATCTTATCTCCACCCCACTTTTTAAGGTCTTTCTTTACAGCTTTCCAATCAATCACACCCAAAGCATTATTCCCGTCATAATCACCGGTAGGAATGATAACCTTGCTCAATCCTTGACGGAGCTTATAAACCCATTGTCCATCAAAGAAAACGATATCCTTGAGTTGATTTCCGATGGGTTCTCTTTCAACTAAATCTTTATCAAACAAACTTTCACTTAAACTTCTCATCTCTTCTCAAACTTTATTATAACATCGGTGTATTCTGTCATGTTTGATTTTGTTATATGTAATTCAATAATATCAAGATCCTTCGAGAAATATACTGCACCATGTTCCCCCGAAAGACTCACATCAATACCTCTTCTAAATAGAGGAGAACGAGCGAGGGGTTTGAATGTGTCGATAATATCTTTATCATAATAAGGTTTTGGTTTATATGGAAAATCAGCAACTAACCCCGCTATCATCTCTATAGTTTCAAGATACTTATTGTCATAATGACTATTTTGAGGGACCTCACTTAAATCTAATTTTTTATCTTTAGCGGCCTTCTTAAGTTTACTCATATTGAACATAGTGGTTATACGCATAAATGGAGCATCCCTATTTGTACTGGTGATCCAAACTGGTTTATATACATCGCCAAATTTAATATCTTTCTCGACGAGGTCTTTGTCAAATAAACTTTCACTTAAACTTTTCATTTCTCTATAAAAATTGCTCTTAATTTAATCCATTTAGTCCTCGCACCAAATCGTTTTGATATTTCAAAATATAATTCATGTTGAGCATATACTGGTTTATAAAGCGCAATATTCATATCGGATTTATTCACGTATTGAGGAAAATCTTTATTAATTATATCATCATATAAATCATACCACGATAGGTCGTCGACTCCAGGAAGTATGGGTAAGTTACAAACCACTGTAAGCATCCTTAAAAACGGTTCAAAAATATCAGGTCTTTGATCATTTGAAACAAATTTAATATCTTTATAATCAATAGGTTTGATTGATTTAATTTTCGATTTAAACATCTTTTCAATCAACACCTTATCTTCATCGGGGCCGTTATGAAAACTATAATAGTCACCCCAGATGGTGTCAATTGACTTTATTTTATACTCATCTCCAATCTTCGGAAGATCTCTTTCAACCAAATCATTATCAAACAAACTTTCTTTAAGACTTTTCATACCAAGAAGGAATTTTTTTAAGAGATTTACAATTAGCAAACATATTATACGTATCATTAACATTCCTCACATTCCATTTAGAGAGATCAGAGTTGAATGATGAACAACCATTAAACATAGAACGCATATTTTTCACTTTACTCACATCCCATTTAGAAAGATCGGAGTTGAATAATCCACAGCCAAAAAACATAAAACCCATATCATTAACATTCTTTACATCCCATTTAGAAAGATCAGAGTTGAATGATTTGCAACGTTGAAACATACCCTCCATTTCAGTCACATTCTCCACATTCCATTTAGAGAGATCGGAATTGAATTTTCCACATCTACAAAATGTTTCATTCATATATTCAACATTAGAAAAATCCCACTTTGAAAGATCAGAATTAAATGATTCACAACCATAAAACATGAAATTCATATCTTTAACATTACTCACATCCCAACGTGATATATCTATATTACAAATATTTAAATCCCTGAATAGATCCGGCATGTCTTTTATCTTACTCACATCAATAATATTAAGATTAGCATCGGGTCCTTGTAATTCGAGTTGTTCTTTGATGCAATCAACCAATTCATTTCTTGTTTTGGGGTGATAGAGTATATCTCTTTTAACTAAATCATTATCAAACAAACTTTCTACTAAACTCTTCATATATAAAAAATAAAGGGAATCATTTAGATTCCCTCGTTTTCCTAGCGTTTCTTTTTGGACCATCTAATATATCGTTCCAATATGGATCAATCCGCATATCCTTTAATAAAAAGGATTTAAGATCGATATCTGGAATCTTTATTTTTGGTACTTTTGGTTTACGATCCTTGGCCATTATTATCCTTCTGTAATTTCATCCTCAACATCAACCGCTAGGTGAGCACCACAAGGACAAGTAGGGCCGCGGTCTTTATATTTATTATACATCTTCTTACTCACTTTACAACTCCATCCACAGTTAGGACAAGTGTATGTGTAATAATTTTTCTTTTTATCCTTATCATCACCTCCCTTGTGTACGGCCACGGCCTTACCAGGATAAGCACCCCACTGCTTTACCAAGCTCTTATAAACACTTTCAAGAATACTCACCAGGTAAGAAGAAGGATTATAACTCTTATAAGGTTTTTCGAAATAATACTTTTGTGCAAGTGATTTAAATTTCTTTGTGGATGCCTTTGGTTCATTAAAGAACGCGTGGATACACTCAAGCGCGAGAACACCCAACATCTCGATAGGGTCTTTTATATTATGAGATACTAGGATTGTTGTAGGGAAGAAATCATCAAGGGTCACATCCTCTCCATCAAACGGCTGGATGCATTCCGTTAGTTTCTGTCCACCACATTTACTAGCGCTAATCTGATATCCGTGATTAAGAATATCAAGATCTCCTTCAAACAACTGAGCATCAAGCTCTTCCACCGCATGCCTCAACCACTCCTCTCGAGTCATACCATCATGAGGTTTAGAGACAGCTGTCAACTTTTCAATTTCAGTCAATGGTTTAATTTCGTTCATGATTTAATATATTAATCGTTTGTTTTAACTTTAAATTCATCCCCTTCTATAACTAGATACTCTTTAAGGTCGCAGTCACAAAGCCAAACATCGGGGCATTTGTCAATATCTAATCCTAACTCGGTCGGATCATCATATTGTTTCTTTATAACATCTTTAAGATTAATGACTCCTCTAACAGTTGTGTGTCCCACAACATATGTCCACCCAGGAAGGGCATAATCAATAAGGGTCTGAGGACGAATCCAGGTAGGACCCTGAGTCTTGGAGATACCATAGTAATCGCTCATCTTACAAGGACGAAAACCAAAGAGTTCACTTGGAGGGAGATTATTAATATCTTCTACTGCCTCACACCCACTATCATGAAACCACTGGCTAGTGATGCCTGCGTGAGAGAAAACAATATCTTTATATACATAAACCCACTGAGTATCACGAAGATATCTATCTTTTAACTCCGGTTTAGACATTTCCTTCTCCACACCCCCAAAAAAACTACAACACTCCGCCCAGTAGTATCCCAGATGTTGCATATCATGATTACCCCGGAGAAGAACAACGCGTTCAGGATTCTCTTCTTTAAATGAAAGTATATCTATGAGGGTGTCGAGTTGCATCTCAGGAGTAATATCTCTCTGATGAGTGCTCACATAGTCGCCAAGAAATATAAAAAGGTCTGCATCACTCTCACGATCTACAATAGTCTTCCAACCACTCCTACCATGTACGTCGCCGATGCATACTATTTTATTTAGACATTTGTTCATGATATTATATAATTAAATTGAGGTATTTATTTATGAATTACATTGTACTACCCACTTGTATAACTGTGTATGATTCTTACAAAGTATCCAAAAAAGAATTTAAACCATTCTTAAATGATTTGAGAGAAGGATATATTGGTAATTTAGTGTTGTATTATAGATCCAACTGCAGTCTCACTAATGAATGGGTTTGTCATAATTTCCTATATATGATTGGATTTTTTAGAAGTCATACAAAAAATGTAGATATGCAATATCCTTTGAAGTGGTGGGAAAAAATAGTATATCCCTGTTTTGGATGGTTTTGTAAGTTATTTGTTAAGTAGTACCCCCTACAGGATTCGAACCTGTGACACACGGATTAGAAATCCGTTGCTCTATCCAACTGAGCTAAGAGGGCCTATAACTATGAATTAACTTTTATACTTATAATCCTCGCACCTTTTTCCTGTTTCTCTATCCCGACAAATATGCCACATCCCACAACATCTAGAACAATAACCCCAGTTAACACTACCCATAATAATATGAGTATTAATTATTTTAATAATATCAATTGTCGGCGTAATATATTTATTCATCTTTTGAATGTATTGATTTGAAAAGACAATTACAAAGAATAGTTAATCCCCAAGCCTGCCAATACGTTATTTTTACCAGACCAAAGATCACCGGCATCAACCAGTTCCATAACAACATCACGAGTACTGCAATAATAAATGACAGTAAAACTGCGAGAAAAATAATAAGAATGGATGATCCAAAAGATTCGTTACTCATATTCACTTCTCCATAATTTTAAAAGTTGCGATCGTATCAATCTGTCCGTTGTGATTGGTGATCGTGGTGTCATTAACTATCTTGTAATCCTTATAATCATAAGTGCGGTGTTTATAGTTGTATGATATATGCAAACAACCAACGGCCGCGTAAAGAATTCCGATTATACCAAGAACCAACCCTTTCCAGGATTTCTTTGTATCACCGCGTTCGATAGTTGTCATCACCTCGGCAATCATCCAGCCGAACAACACACCCAAGAGGATGTAAAGAATAAAAATAAAAATCGTCATAATTAGTAGATTTTAAAATATTTTTCGATATATTGCTTAATTTCATCAATAACAACCATAATATCCATTTTATTATTAGCGTTTCCTGTCCACTCTTTATTCGAACTATCGCTATTGACCCATCCGAGGAAATGATTTTTGGGTTTCACCCCTCTCATACTAAACGGAGTCACATACCCATCAAACGTATCGGGAAAGTAATAAATAGATGCATCGGTATAGCAATCATCAACATGGATGATTTTTTCCCAGAACTCTGTGTCAGTATCCCATTTCCAGGGAGCACCCCACTGCTTGCTTTTCTCGAACCCCATCTCCTTAAGGAAATTCTCAGAGATCCGCTGCTTACCGGATTTAATCTGCTCGTATGTATTAAATATTCCCATGTATTTATTTATCAAATCATATACGAATATTTACTAAAAATCCCCATAATAAACCTGACAGCAAAGCAGCCCTTTATCCCTCCACATCTTCACCACGCGATCGCGATCATCAAATACAGCAATAACGTTGTATTTATCTTTAATATACTGATCATATATCTCTTCTTTCACAACGGAGTCGTTCCGATGGTCACCCTCCACCCTGAATATAATATCCCATTTATCTCGTCTTCCTATGTTATTCAATATCCATTGTGTCGTATCTCTCGTGCACTGTGCTGTTCCTTCACGTCCCGAGACAAAAATGACTTTTACACCAGTATCCATAAAATGAGATAGTATGTAGTTCATTCTCGGATCGAATGTATCTTCGGAGACCTTTGTAAGATCGTAAGGTGAACGACCGTTTCGCAGGGCAACAGTACCATCAATATCACAAATCACTACACTCGGAAGAGAGTAATCGGATTGTTTTATAGGTCTGTCGTCAACAAACTTTGAAAGTTTTTCGGGAAAATAATTTTTAAAGAATCTTCTTATAACATCCTTACCCACGGCCCTGCCGCCATCCTTTTTCCTTTGTTCATCTCTCTTAAGTGCTTCCTCGTAAGATATGTCAAAGAATTTGAACTCAATTTCACATTCAAGTTCTTTCGCTAGTTTATTCCATTTAGTAATAGTTTCAGGATTGAGGTTAGTCGCATCTATAATTACATCGAGATAGTTCTTCCATGCCTGACGAATAGCGTATTCTTCCATCTCGGATATATACTGTTCATGATCAGGATTCCAGTAAGTGCCAGTCCCCTCGCGAATAGAGTCGCGGGACACAATGACAGTATCTGGATGTTTTTTTATATAATTTTTTGCCCAAGTGCTCTTTCCACTTGCAGGTACACCCTGAAGAACAATTATCTTACTCATTTCTTTCTAAATAAATCTATAAAATACAACCACCCACACCTGATACTCTCTTTCCAAGAGATTTTTGTGTTATACTTAATCCAGCAGATATCAAACAATAGTGTAATCACTCCTGCTAAGATTCCTGTGAATATAAAAAACAATATTGTCCCCAATACAAACATATTTTAGTTTAATTAATTTTTCAGATCACTGTCAACATCCTCAAGTATATCTTTAAATATAACTTCAGCTTCCTTTAATGTATAATTAAGTTCATCTACGAGATAATCCTTAAAATCAACCGTACCATAACACTTCGTGGCCATCACATGAAGCACGTAGTCAATTAATAGTTCTTTCGTTGCGTCCATCATAATATTATGCTATCAAATTAGACATTACATCCATCAATTCTTTATTGCTTTTAATATATAGAATTATCTTCTTTACTTTTTGAGAAACAAGACCTTCACTCACACCAAATTCCTTCGCTACATCCTTACCTTTCTCATCAGCAAATCCCTTCAAACCAAACACCCTGTAAAAAATCTCGCAATCCCTCTCGGAGAATTTCTTTTCGATCATCTCATAAAGATACTCATAAGGGTCGCCTTCATCCCAGATGGACCTCTCATAACACCCATATTTATATTCCCTAGAAGATACATTATCATCAGAATCGCCATTAATAGAATCCTCTCCAGATACCACTGACAGTGAAACCGAATTAAACACTGCTTCACCATTCTGTGATGCTTTCTTCTGTGCGTATGCGCTTAAGGTCACCGTCCTGAGTTCCTTGTCCAATGAACTAAGAATATTATTACGGATACTCCATCCGGCGAACTGCTTAAAGTTAAGCTTGCTGCGTTCATCATCGTAGTTCTTCATAGCAAGCACAAACCCTTCGTAAGCCATGCTCTTCACAGCTTCCCAGTCAATCTTAACCTTAGATGCAAACTGTTTAGTGAGTTTGTTGATAAGGGGTTCGTACTGCTTCACAAGGGCGGTTTTCTCCCTCTCATTAATATTACTGTAAATTTTACTCATGCATTTATTTACTAAAAATTTTAAGGATATTTACTATTTATTTCTTATTATTTTCTTTTTTTTAGTTCGAGTATGGTGAAATCATCGTCTAATACTCGTCTTGAGTAATCAGGAATCTTCAGTCCGAGTTTTCTCCAAATAAACTGCATTACAATCTTACTAGTGTCTTTGATTAATTTGGTACGCTGTGGATCATGGAAATATATACCACCTGTGTTTATTTTTCCCATTTTATCATCCCATTCTTCCAAAATAGGTTTAAGTTCTTCTTTAATTGTTTCATAAAGAAGTTCCTCACTATTTTCTTTCGGACTATTTTGGTCAAATATAGACATCTCTTTAAATATATTTAACTCATGTTTTTGTGTTTAATCTTACGAGTATATTTTTTCTTATTTCTAAACACTTTCTTAAAACTAATAGGATGCCCGTAAAGTTCTATTTCAGCTTCGCGGGATCCTCTTCGGATGGCTTTGATAACATCTTTCTCAGTATGTAATTTAACTTTCATTTTTAGTAATCATCAATCTAAATATTATAGAAGGAGAATCAAATAATGCGTTTTTCTTCAAGAGACCACCACGAAGGATATTATCTGTATTAAACCAATAACATTTCTCTCCTCCTACTTCATCTACATACAATTCAATTCTAAACGCATGTGAGCGTGAAGTCCCGATGTATTTCGGTATACAACGGACCCTTACCTTGCATCCAGGGCGAACATGTAAAAGAATATTGTTTTCTATGCTCCCCGCAACAACCTTCCAATATTTTGAGTAATCTGGAGTAGGTTCATATGAAAACCAATAAAAATTTTCAGATTCGTCAAATTCGGGTTCATTAAATTTATGTGATTGACTTTCTTCCATTGGGAGATTCTTATCAAAATCTCCGTTAAGAGCTACCAGTTTTATGAGGTCATGTATATTATTAATGTCTTCATCGAATATCTCGCTATATCCAACCCACTTCCTTTTCTCTCCTACGAAACATTCAAACTTATTACTACTCAAAACGTAATCAGATCTCATGTCCGGAGGGAGTGTGCATTTACGACTAACTGGAACCGACGACTCTCCTATTCCTAACATCTTATTTCTAGTGATGATGTCACGATCGTGCCCATTTCTATATTCACATTGTTCAATATGGAATATATTGAACATTTTATCTAGGAAATTGTCTGCGTCAAATATGCTCATTATGCAACTGTATTAAAAATCGAATGTTTCTCAGCCAACCATTTCGGAAGGGTAACGTAAACCTTACAGTTCTTCCTCTCTACCTTCACCTGACTCTTAGGAACGTAGATATAGAAGTTACAGGGACGTCCGTACATATCCCTCTTCCTTCCTCCTACATACTTATAGGAGTTAGCTCCTGCGCTCATCAGTACTCCCTGCTCGAGGACGTAAGTGAGGATCTTAGACCCTTCCTCTTTCTTAACCTTCCAGGCCTCCTCCCTCTCGATCCTCTCCTTTTCTTTCTGCTCCTCCCAGGCGCGGTGCTCTTCCTCGTACTGCTCTAGTGTCTTAGTGCTTTCCAGCAATGCCCTCTGTCCACAAGCGGTCAAGGTCCCGTCCTGACGGATGTAGCTGCTGATGATATAAGCTACATTCAGGCCATCGGTGATCAGAAGCGCACCACCGCGAGTGATTCTGAGGAGAGTGATACCGGATTCGTAAGTGTGAGGGAATGTCATCTGTGTGTCCATAGCTCTATATCTTTATGTATATATTTACCAAAAGCCGGACAAAAATTTACTAAAAATCTGTAAAATTTTAATCTAAAAATATATATAATTTACAGATATAAATTTAATATTATTTTTTCTTATTTCCAAAAATACTTATATTAAATTTTTCGTATTGGTTTGCAGCAAACACATCAAGAATGTAATTTGCTGATTTCCTTAAAATAACAAAAGCATTATCATCACCCACCCATTCATATGTCCGCATCACCTCCGTGTATCCATCAAACTCAGCGGGAGTGTCTTCAATCACTTTTGCACCGTTCTCGGTTAGATAATCTTCAATAATCTTTATAGTGCCACTAGGGTCCTTATCCGGTCTCTCTGTCCAAGCAAGAGTGATCCGGTAAGTTGATTCTTCTATAACAGGAGGTTCTGGTTGAAGGATTATTGGTGAGAGTGTTTTTTCTTTAATATTAGTTTGAGCATCTATAATACCCTTGCACTCTATTGCTCGTTTAATATACGACGATGTATCATTAACATCAACTCCATTTTTACGAAGTTTTTCGACTATATCAAAATACTCTTTTACTTGTTTCTCGCAATTGGTATTTCTACGAATATGATTTTTTATAACTTCTTTAATGTTATAATGTTTTTTCTTGAGATCTTGAATATTATCCATTTGTTGAGTGATTATTGAGATAATATATTTAATTCATATGTTATCATTATCTCCAAGATACGATTTATTTAGGTTTGCTTTTCCAAAGGATTTTATTCCCAAGGAGGTAAACGATAAATATCAAAAGGTGCTTTCAAAGAACGCCGGTGTGCTCACCACACCCATAGACTATCTTAATGAAAGCATCCAAGGGATTAATATACCTGGTATATCCGATCTCACTATAGATCAAGAGCAACATTCACATAATAGTATATCAGGAGAGAGACTTAATGTAGAACCAATTAGACAAAATACTTATAAAACACCAGCTAATCCCCTCGCTAATATATCTAAAGAGGTTACTGTTACATTCCGTTTTAATCAAGGATTCTATAATTACTTCCTTCTCTATGAAACTATATTCTGGAAGTACTGTAAACCACTGGATTATCCTAATGAAGATTATCTCTATATAGACCTCATGGATGAAACTGGACGAGTAACTGCAAGGATAAAATATTATGATTGTCATATAAACGGCATCGATGGTATTGATTTGAATTATTCAAAGATTGAAAGAGATACCGGAACGTTTGATGTAGTATTTAAATTTAATAACATCGACTTTGTGTTTGTTGATGAAGAAGGAAATGAAATATAATTGATTATGAAGAAGTTATCTAATTTTATAAATGAGTCCGGATTGAAGAACTCATCAATGTAATTCTCGAAGCTGATAACAGCTGGGGTGAAATATTTGAAAATGTAATTTGCGAGGCGTGGAATAGTAAAGGCACGAGTCTCGGTGATTATGAGAAAGAGGTGTCAAGGCGTGGGCTTGATCCAATAGTGGTAGCAGAGAATATATATAAAAGTCTCTCAGATGCTAAAATAATGGATGAAGACGAAACGCTCGTTAAACTCGATAATGTCCCTGACACCACCGAAGAATGGTATGAATTAGGTATGTATACAAAGAAACCTAATACCACCCCCAAAACAGATATCATTGTGTCAAGTAAGAAAGGAGTTAAAATATCAGTAAAAGAAGAAAGTGGTGCGAGACTCATGAGCGGGGCTATCAATGAAACTATAGCAACTATCCGCGTTGCTGTTGAAGAGAGTGGTGACGTGGCCCTGAAGGAATTTGCTGAAAGCATATTTGAAAAACTCAAAGGTCATGACACACGCGGACGTATCAAAGGCACCACGGCTGGAATCCTCAAGAAACTCAAACTCCGTGAAGATCCGAATGCAGAACCTGAAGATAAGAGTGAGAAAGTGATATGGTATATTGAACAAGCCAAACGCGAGCTCGCTGCTCTGATTAAAGAAATTAAGAAGTTCCCCAAAGCATATCGCGCACTGCTTCACGAGGCCATCACAGGTGAAGTAAAATTCGGAAAAGATAATCCTGCTTGTGCTAATTATGTGTTGACGTGGAATGATAAAGGTGAGTGTGATGTATACGATGTGGATGAATATATCAATAAATTCGGAGCATCATATAAGATATATGCTACATATAAATCATCCAGTGTTAAAGTTGCGGGTGTGAAGAGCGGTGAGCGAGACAGTTGGATGGTGATGTCTTTAAGTAATTAAAATGAAAGGAACCGGTTCCTTTCATTTTAATTTATATATATGTGTGAACTCTTATCCCGCCCATCATTCTTAATCAACCCATCAAACCGAATCAATCCATTTTCAATCATCTTTAGGATGATTCCTGGTGTATAGAAATCACTGCGTTTAAAAATTCTGAACTTTACATCGAAATCCTTTCTATTTTTAGATTGTTCGGTGTCCACTTTTAGATGTGTGAACTTTTCAAGGAGAGGATAGACAAATGCGTCATGACAACCATTAATCCTATAGATGGATTCTTTGGTAAACTCCCCATCGAAGAAGAATGCATCCCAGTTCTCAGTCATGTTCTTCACGAAGAGATCAACGCTCTCTTTGCTAAGATGATTTCTATAAGTTTGAATTTTACACTTTGCGAAAATCTCTATAATTTCTTTATCCGAATAACCCAATGCATGTAGGCGTTTATAAGAATCAATCATCTTATCTTCCATTACACTATATCCAAAGAAATTCAGGTCGTCTGAAAAGAAGTCATCCATTGCATTTACATCGGAATCTTTTTGACAATCAAGCCTACCTCCAAACGCCTTTATCTCGAGATTAACCCCAGAATCGGTACAGATATCTCCATCCATAAGGTTATTCATATCACTTATTTTCATCATCAAGAGATACTCACCATTACCAATAGCCGTTCGCCCGGCCTGTCGTATATTATAGAGTTTAGAAAGGAGCTTGGGAGGAAAACTAGGAAAGATTCTTCGATAGCTATTAACCCCACTATTATATAGTTTGATAAACTCCTCGCCGGTGTATGTCTTCTTCACATCATCATATAGGTCTATTCCTTTAGTCATCTCAGTCTTGATGATGTCATCTATAAATCTCATTGCAACATCTTCAGAGAATCCGTTAATTGGATTCAAATGACCTTTTGGTGTGCATCTCTTATAAGGAAAGAAGAAACGCATGTAACGGAGTTTTCGTTCTATATCACAAGGACAGATATCAATCTCATGTTCATCTATGTAATTCCTGATATTTCTCTCATATAGAACGTTTCTCAGAGTCGCATTATATTTTCTGTTGACCTTCTCTCTGCGATTCAACTCAGCCACTTTCCTGTTGCTTGTATGGCGATTCTTAACTCGGATCTCTCCCAGGAGCATATATAGGAGAGAAATATCATCATGATATTTAGGACGAGCTTCGCACCACGCAATGCGATTTTTCACAGCATTCTCCGTCTTATAGAGCTGACGGAGATGATTAAGCATTTGTTTATTCATTATTGGATTCATTATTAGATAGTAACGTTTCTGCAAGCAACTTCTTTTCTTCACGAGTGAGCTTAAACTTCTTTATGTTTTTGGTTGCCCAATCAATATACTGAGGATCTTTCTGAATAATCTCAGATACAGTTCTCCCTCGGTACATTCCAAATGAAATAATGTTAGTATTCATATATTAACCTATTGATTAAATACTTTTATATATCATATTTATAAAAAATCTTGAAAAATTTACTACACAACACAATTATTTTAACATGAACAGCAAATTTAATCCCATAAAAGAAGATAAAGAAGGTGTAGTAGCAAGAAGGGTCATTTGGTCAACAGAAGCTCTTAATACTGCTATAAACGGATTAAAGGAAGGTAAGAAACTCGTCGCTAATCCATTTTATGAAAATAATATAAAATTACTTAAAGATAATCTTGTGTTTAATAGAACACCTGAAGAGATAGCCGAGTGGAAGAAGTGTGCAAAGGATATTCTTTATTTTGCCGAGAAATATTGTGTATTGATGACCCCAGAGGGTCGACAACATATACATTTGAGGGATTATCAAAAAAAATACCTATTACATTTATTTAATAATAGATTATCAATATATCTTTCAGCTCGTCAATCAGGTAAGACAACTTCTTCTGCTATCTTTATTCTTCATTATCTCCTCTTTAATTTTGATAAAGTTGCACTCGTAACAGGTAATAAACGTAAGACCGCTGTTGAAATACTTGATAAAATTAAAAACATCTATCTTGAACTACCTTACTTTATTAAAGGAGGGGTTCATAAATGGAATGAAAGTGAAATAGTTATTGATAATGGTTGCAGGGTTCTCGCGGAGGCTACTACTCTCAACACGGGTATTGGTTTTTCCATCAATTTCTTATACCTCGATGAGTTTGCCCATCTACCCGCGAATATTGCGGAAAAGTTCTATAATAACATTTTCCCAACCATGGCCGCAACTAAAGGTAAAGTGGCTATCAGTAGTACTCAAAACGGGTATAATCTATTCTATCGTATATATAAATCTGCGGAGGCTGGAGAGAACGACTATAAAGCATTTAAAACCGACTGGGATGAGGTACCCGAGTGGAACCCAGAGAAGAGATGTTGGGAGCCAAGAGATGAGGCATGGCATCAAAAACAGATAGCTAACTATGGTAGTGAGGAGGCGTTTAATAGTCAGTTCGGCACGGAGTTCGATGTGGGAGCGAAAACCCTCCTTCATCGAAACACCATTAGAAAACTTCGTCAGAATGTTGAAGAGTTTGTTCATCAAGACCTACCAGGAGTGTCTCAGAGTGAGAATTACTATTGGAAACCCGGCTATGATCCTCAGTCACAGCTCCGACAGGACTTCATAGTTATAACTGGTGACCTTGCGGAAGGAGTGAATAAAGATTATACTGTGTTTGATATATGTAGACTTATTGAACCCGGATCGGGCAAACTTGAATGCATAGGGTACTATCGTACCAATGAGACTGATCGTCGTGATGTGGCAAAAACCATCACGGAACTAATTGCTATACAATGTGATATCAACCACACTCTACTGTCCTTTGAAAGAAACACATATGGTGAGTTCTTTCTTAAGCTCATTGAAGAACTACAAGATGAGATCCCTGGATTTGATATGAGTTGTTTGGTGAAGTATTATAACGATACCAATACCAGATTTGAATATGGAATAAAGATAAGTAGAGGGAACAAGAATACAGCATGTATACTCTTTAAAGAGGACTTTGAGAAAGGGTTGATAGATAATAAATCAACAGTCTTTGTTACGGAGATTGGTAACTTTACGGATAGTGAGGATAAGGGAGTTTGGAAAGCAGCATTTGGACATGATGACGTGGTGATGTCTATGGTGCAGATTGAGTTTGTTAAGAAGACACTTCAATATATATTACTTAAACAAGATTTTGACGCTCAATCAGTTGCGAGTAACGATACTAATTATAATCCATATTCTAGCATGTATGATAGTGTGATACCAAACGAGTTTAGAAGTGGATTTTATGATGGTTTTGCTGAAAGTGGATTTAGGAGTATATATGATTTCGAAAGAAACTCCAATGAGAGCAGATTGAATAGATTGTCATGATTATTTAGTTATGAAAAGTTTAATGGAATCATTGTTTGATACTGATTTAGTTACTCGTAAGTTGTCTATAGAGAAGTATATGGACGACTTTAGTAGCACTGCTCTTGAGAAGTTAGACCCCGAAGAGAGAAATACCCTATTCGACACTCTCTTTGAAAGCGGAAAAGTTTGTAATGCCGCTGAACTAAGGAAGACTCCTGTTGATTTGACAAAAAACATAATAATGATGCGTTCAGATGATCCAGACATGCTCAAAAAATTAGATGAAATCCACTATCAGTGGAGATATAGTTATATATATAGTCTTTTATTTGAAGGTGAAGAAAGAACGTTTATTGCCAGTTTAGACGGCACTGGTAGTGGAAAATATTATTACTGGGATAACGAAAGACTCCCTCGCGCTGATAAAGCACGTAACTGGAAAGCAAAAGTTGCTGCTTTTTATACGCAAGACTGTTCCTATTCTATTATATCCAACGAGAAATGGGTGAAAGAAATAATTGATAGTATACTTACAGATTAATATGAATGATTTAAAAACATATCTCGAATGTGGTCCTGCTGGTGCATCAACACCGGCTAATACTATGGGCATGGGTAATCCCGGACAACTCTCGCCAGATACTCTTACCGAGCCCGTGGGTGGAATAGAGAAAACTGCAAAGACTCTCAAACAGAACGATCGTAAGAAGAAAAAGAAATTTAAATCCCTCTCTGAGTCAATCTTCGATGATGATCTTGTAACACGCGATATGTCCAGGTTTGGTAGTATGTTTAAATTAGATAGTGTTGAGATTAAAGAAAAAGTGTTAAAACCGGGCCCTCTTAATCACGGTATACCCACTATGTTCGATACAAACCTCAAAATCGGTGATTTATATAAAACCACCCTACTCTCAAAAGACACTGGGATTCATGTGACTAAAGATCCAAACACCATCGCAGCAGCACTGGATAAGATTATTTGTGATACAAAGATAACCCCGGAGTTCTTTAAAATGACCCTTTATGATTTTGGTAGGATGCTCTGTATAGAAAATCGTAAATATTACTCAAGAATCCTTCTCAGAGATTCATACTTAAATATGTCTGCTGATGTGTATGCGTTTGATAAAAGAGATAACTATGATAATCTCGTTTTAGATACTGATGTCATACGAATTGAGTTCTTTCATATTACATTAACATATAAAAGAAAGTAAGATGAAAAGTTTAGTAGAAAGTTTGTTTGATTCGAAGACTCAAATGACGGAATCGTTGTTTGATAATGATTTATCTAAGAAGAGAATTCTTCTTGGTGATGTGGTGGAACTAGAGACATGGGAGTGTGCCAACCTCGAGGAATACAGTGTGCTCGGACCTGTTCTGGATAGTACGTTTTCCGCCAAACTCAAAAACAAAATTATAAAACTTCCAAAGTGGAAAAAATTTCTATCTCCATTTGAATCAATATACAATAAACCATTTAGTAGTCTTGATATAAAACAACAAGCTAGAAAATATATAGGTGTTTGGCAGTTATGGACGTTTACCTGGGTAGTGATGTGTTGCACTTCACTTAAAGAGATTCCAATCAAACTCAATGAGTTTATGAAGGAGATTAGTAGGGATATTAATGATGAGTTTGGTGAAGATTTCCACATCACGAAGACGGACATCTCCCCACTTGAAGGATTAGGCGATATGAAGGGACTACCGAGACTCGTTGTTATTAAGTTTAAAGTTTATGGTAGAGAAATTGTTGTTTATATGAAATTAAAAAAGAGAGACTGACATCTCTCTTTTATTTTTAGAATCCATATTCATCTAACACTTCATCTATTCTTTCTCTCACCACATCAAACCAATTTAATATATAAGGATATTTACTCAATCCCGCGATAGTCCACATGTCATGAACTTCTTCTCTAGCATTCTTTGGAGATGCAAGTTTTGTAAACCTACTACACTCCCAATCAATCACCATCCCTTCCCAATCAAACCTATCAAGAACCTTTCTTATATCTCCGTCTACACACTTTCCTAACTTATCATTCAACCACTCAAGATGATGCTTATGATGATGCCTGTGTAGTTGTTGTACTTTTGTGTAAGGTAGAAAGAGACGTAACCATGGTTTTTCGATATCATGGAAAAGATACTTAACCTTCCATATACCATGGTTTAGTGCTGTCATCTGAAAAGCACACCAGTGAGCAAACCAGTAAGGAAATGTAGATCGTTGTTCTTTTGTAAACATAATTAAAATTTTCTTTCCCTTTCCATCCTGCGAATACATTCTTCTGGGGTCTCTCCGGGCAGGAGATTATAACTACACCCTATGCATCCACCTTTCCAAGTCTCTTTCCCTTTGCCCACTTCCTGTTTAAATGAAATCTCTATATATTCTCGTTTAATAGCGAATCTCTTTGTCCATGTAAGCCATTTTGGCCTCCACTCTCTACTTTCCTTCCAATATTCACAATCAATCTCGGAACCATGATATGAATCAATATATTTAGTATAATGTTTATTTACTCTCTCATCATCCGAGTAACATATATATGGGTTTTTCTGCCCAAGAAGATCTGAGCTAACCATCTCCCCATCCTTCGTCTCAACAAGATGAGCTATATGAATTTTTGTAAAGAATGGAATGTCCCAAGTCCACCACTTGGTTCCTCCTCCCCAGTTTCCATCACCTCCTTTATATAACCAAAAGGTATTATCATGTATTGCGACTCCCCACTTCGGAGCATCACAGTCACCATCAGGAAATCTCTTACTCTTCCAAGGAAGTTTAAATACTGAATGCCATCCCAAAACACTAATATTGAGTTCGGCATTTCCAGAGTCATAACCGCATTCTTCGTAGGAAATATCAAACTGCCAAGAATGCCAACCAACATACCAATGATCTGGGGTATATTCACCATCCTTCTGTCTCTTCAGGAGATAGAAGCATTCGCCATTCTTTTTCGCAATCATCCTACCAAAGAGATACCAATACTTGCGATCACTACCATAAACTCCTTTTCTAAATATCTTGCCCATAATTTTTTATACCAATACTTTATCAATCATGCCGTACTTAAGCGCTTCATCAGCAGACATCCAATAATCTCTATCCGCGTCTTTCGCCACTTTTTTATAAGACTGTCCCGTGTGAGAAGATATAATATTATATAAGTCTTTCCTACACTTCTCAATCTCCTGTGCTTCAATAAGGATATCGCTAGCCTGTCCAATGGCTCCGCCCATAGGCTGATGAATCATAACCCTGGAATGAGGAAGCGCGGAACGAAGACCCTTCTCACCAGCACATAAGAGAATTGCACCCATGCTCGCGGCCCATCCGGTACATACAGTAGAGATAGGGCAGGGGATAATCTGCATAGTATCATATATAGCTAATCCCGCAGGAACACTACCGCCTGGTGTGTTAAGATATATAGATATATTCTCCTGACTATTCACTGACGACAGATAAAGGAGTTGAGCCTGA
>Ga0256405_10001315_pt1 | contig 68714 bp, 43 predicted proteins | sample RumenRJG_02DNA_FD_189096 | JGI IMG/M metagenome (GOLD analysis project Ga0256405, IMG submission 189096) | Bovine rumen microbial communities from Lethbridge, Alberta, Canada - RJG_02 | ecosystem: Host-associated > Mammals > Digestive system > Stomach > Rumen | place: Canada: Alberta...
AACGGCATCTTCGACTACCTGAGCGCAGGGCGGCGCTGGCAGCTCATCATCTACCGCACGAAGCACGAATTCACGGCTGAAGTCGTGAAACATGAGCTTTCACGCGGCACGGACGGCTTCATCGTTGGCATACCAGGAACGGAAGACGCGCTCGGCGTTCTCTCTGCGACGGACATCCCCACTGTCGTGATGAACGTGTCGGGAGGCGGCATCGAGAAACGGACAAAAAACATCGCCTTCGTAAAGAGCGATTCGCAGGCTGTCGGACGCGAGGCAGCGCACGCCCTTCTCAGACAGGGCGTCTACAAAAGCTACGGCTACGCCGGCTACCGCACCGACGACGACTGGAGCCGCGAGCGCGGCACAGCATTCCGCGACGTGCTCGAAAATGCCGGCTTCATCGGGCGCATGTTCGACATCACGCACTACAGAGACAAGGTAGAGGACAAGGATACGCTGATAAAGTGGCTTAAGGGACTCCCAAAGCCCTGCGGCATTCTCGCGGCATGCGATGACCGAGCCTTTGAAGTTGTTGACGTGTGCAACGAAATCGGCATCAAAATCCCGGCGGAGATTGGAATCCTCGGCGTAAACAACGACCCGATCCTGTGCGAAAACGCCGAGCCGAAGCTTTCCAGCATCCAACCCGACTTCATCGGCGAGGGACGACTCGCGGCGGAGCTCTTGGAAAAGATGATGTCAGGTGGCTCGATTCCCGCAGAGAAACGTCTGAGGAAAGTCGGCATCCGCACCATAGTCCACCGGGAGTCAACTGTTGCGCAGTCGGAGGCGGGGAAGCTCGTCCAGAAAGTGCTGTCCTACATCAGCAAGGAAGCCTTGAAGGGAATCGGAGTCGAAGACGTGGCCCGCAGGTTCAAGGTTTCGCGTTCACTCCTTGAAATGCGATTCCGCGAACTTCAGAACGAAAGTGTCTATGAGGCGATGCTGCGTATCCGGCTCGAGGAGGTGAAACGTCGGCTACGGCAGACGAAAGACCCGATATCCGAGATCACCGCAGCCTGCGGATGGGAGAACCCGACCCCGCCGAAGGCACTATTCAAGAGGCGCTTCGGCATCTCCATGCGCGAATATCGCAACGGTGTCTCATCATAGGCCTGGGGACCCCACGAAAGGACCATTTTGCAAGGGTTTTGCGTTTCTCCCCGCCGGCAACGCTCATGGCACCATTGCCAGCAGCTTGGTGATCTCCTTCGCGTCGCGGGTGGTGAAGGAAGTGACGCAACGGCCGGAGATTGCTCTATTTCTTGTACTCCTGCATAGGCGACATCGAGTTTAGCGTCTTCATCCCTTGCCTCCCGCAAGCGTCTCGGCGATGTTGAGGTAGTATCCGCGGATCCTCTCGTATGCGTTTAGGATGTCGAGCTCGACCAACACGCGGACGGGCGAGCTGGGATCGTCAGGGCCTACGCGGTCGAGCTGTCGCCTGCGGCTGTCGCGCACGAGGTCGCGAAGCCCTGCAGACTCCGCCTGGACGGCCAAGAGGTCGAACTTCGGACGCGGCGACTTGAGGTACCCGGAGACCTTCGCCGCGAAGGACGCGATGCCGTCGTGCACGCCGAGCATCACGCCGAGCGACTGGGCGGAGAAGTTCTGTCCACCCTTCCTCAATCGCCGAGTCACCTTGAGTATCGTCGCTGCTTCGTCCGACACTGACTCCAGTTCGTCTGACATCCTGAGGAGCCTTCGCGCACGCGCCGCGACTGCGCCGGAAAGCCGCCGCGACATCACCTTTCCGAGGAACTCCGTGACTTCGCGCTGGACGTTGTCGAGGACTTCCTCGCGGTGGGCGATGTGCTCCTCCGTCCGCTCGTCCGCCTCCCCCGAAAGCACCTTGCGCACGCATCCAAGCAGCTCTATGTCGCTGTCACGCATGAACGTCACCTCCATCAGCGCCTGGTCGCAGGCAATGACGGGAGAAAGACGGCTCGTCATGTCGAGCGCACTCAAGTGCGGCTTCTCCGATTCCGGCGCGCGGATGACGCGCGAGACAAACCTGGCGAACGGCTTTACGAACGGGACGAACACAGCCGTCGTAACGAGGTTGAAGAGCGTATGCACCGCCGCCATCGGCGCGGCCATGTGCGGGTAGCTCGTAACGCCGTTGACAACGACTGCGTCCGCATAGTGCGGGAAGAACGACGTCGCGACCGGCAGCATCACAGGGACAAAGAACGGAATCAATATGATCGTTCCGACGACATTGAAGAGCGTGTGGGCCAGGGCCGTCTGCCGGGCTTCGGCAGATCCGTTGAACGCGGCGAGCCAGGCGGTCGCGGTAGTTCCGATGTTCATTCCGAAGACTGTCGCCGCAGCGGCCTCGAAGGAGAGGAGTCCCTGCTGCGCGAGCGTCATCGCGATCGCCGTCGTCGCCGCGGAGGACTGCACGACGGCCGTGAACGCGAGCGAGACGAGGACGCACTTGGCGAGCCCCCACGCCGTCGTCGCGTCGAGCGACCTGAACGCGTCAACCACCGCCGGCATAGTGCGGACGGGCTCCATGCCCTCCTTCATCCAGTATAGGCCCATGAAGACGAATCCGAGCCCCATCAGCGCGAGGCCGAGGTTGTGCAGCCACTCTCGCTTCTGGAAGAAGTAGAGCGCGGCGCCAAGAAGCACGACGAGGAGTCCAAGCGTCTTAACGTCCGGCGCGAACGCGATGATCCACGCCGTGGCCGTCGTGCCGATGTTTGAGCCGATGATGACGTTGATCGCCTGCGGCAGCGTCATGAAGCCGGACGTAACGAATCCGACGACCATGACGGTGATTATCGACGACGACTGGACGATCATCGTTGAGACGACGCCCGTGCCGATTCCGGCCAGACGGTGCGTGGTCGCAAGCGACATGAACCTGCGAAGGCCCGATCCGCTGACGGACTGGAGGCCTTCGGACAGATGCTTCATCCCCAGCAGGAACGTGCCGAGTCCTCCGCCGACCACCACAAGAATAGACAATACTTCCCTCATATCCGCATACAGTATACAGAATGGGGATTACGGACTCATTACCGAAAGATGACCATTTGGTAATGAGCAAGGACGGCGATGCGATCCGCCGCCGCAGAGAGGCTATGGTTCGCAGCCCAGCAGAAGCGAGACCACTGCGTTCGCCTCCATCGCCGCGGCGATTCCGACGCGGGGGGAGACGGGCGCAGCGCCATCGCCGACGGACGTCTCGCCGTCGCCGATGGCCACTATATTGCCCATCTTCCTGACCTTCATCGCGTTGGAGCGCCCCCATCCGGCAAGTCCGCTCGCCGTGACGAGCTTCTTGCCAGACGATGCGAAAGCAGAGACCAGCATCACCTTCGCGTCCACGGCATCAAACGCCTCAACGACAATGCCGCAGTCCGCGAAGATTTCCCGCGCAGAGGATGCGTCAAGCCGCATGTCCACGGCTCGGATGTCCGCATCCGGCTCGATGCGCAGGAGGTTCTCCTTGATCGCCTCGACCTTCTTCTGTCCGATCTGGTCGCGGAAGAAGAACTGCCTGTTGAGGTTCGACTCGTTTACGACGTCGAAGTCGGCGATCGTGAGGTGCTTCACTCCCGCGCGGACGAGGTGCATCGCGCAGTTGGAGCCCAGCCCCCCGGCGCCGGCGATGCCGACGCGCGCCGATTCGAGCGCGGCGCGCTCTTCGGACGTGAGATACGTGTTCGCCGCCATCGCTCAGCCTCCGGCGGTCAGCTTGAAAACATCGAGCGTCGCGCCGTCAACGAGCGCAAGCGACGAAAGGTCGGCTCCTGGTGCATACACTTCGCCGCCGTATTCGACAATCGCCTTCGCTGGGTCCACGCCACGCGCCGAGAGAAACTCGGCAACCGTCTTCGCCGTTGCATCAACGGTCTCGCCTTGATACCTTATCGTCATTTTTCCTTCCTCCGCCGGCATTACCCGGATCAGGTTCTGCGGGTCTCATCTCAGCCGCCGCCGCACCGTGCGGCGTAGCACCCCGTTGGCGTATATTTTATCAAAAAATCGCGGCGTACCGCCAGCGGTCTGAAGCCAAGAATACTTCCTATTGCCAGACTCAGTCAACGTAGAACGCAAGTCGGCGTTTTGCGGGCACGACCTCGGCCGGTCCCTCGACAAAGAGCAACTGGTTGATGACGGCGCGTTCCGACCCGTCGTCTAGGTAACACATTGTATAGTAGTCTGCGGAACCCGAGGACGTCTTCTGCGTGTCGCAGATGTCCGATGCCGTCATAAGGTCTTTCCTGATCGCCATCGTGGTCGAGCCGCCGCCATCGCAGCATACGCCGTACGTGCAGCCAAGCTGGATCTGGAGCGCAGCGACCTCGTGGTAGCCGAGTCCTTCTGAGACGCCCTCGCGACGGCCGTCAACAGCGCATGCCCACAGGACGTCGTCTGCAGTCGTTCCGAAGAAAGTGTAGTTGGCGCGTGGGAATGTCGCGCCTGCGCCCCACGTCGCCGCGCCGTTGTGGATCGTGTATGCCTCGTGAGTTACGACATTGTCCCAGTCGTCGGCTTTAGTCTTTCCGGTCTCCTGATTGACGACGGTCCAGTCTTTGTCAAACGTATAGCTCTTGTCGTCGTTAAAGGCGAATCCTGCCTTCGTGCCCGTCGCTTCCGCGCCGTTGGGAATCACCGCGCCGTTCGCCTTGGCATAACCTTGGGGCTTGGGGCTGAAATATCCAAGCGCGCCTTCACGATACTCCATCGTCATGTTGATGGCGAAAAGCGCATTGTGCCGCGCCGCAGTCCACGACGTTGTTCGGCGCTTCATCGACTCTTGCGTGTGGTCAACGAACTTCATCTTCACGGGCGCTTTCTTATAGTCGATGCGGAGCATGTGGAGATCGTTCTTCGACCCGTTGAATCCACTGACAGTTCCAAGCAGATTCGAGAACCGGCCATAGTAGTACTCGACGCCGTTTGTGAGCTGCATCCACTTCGCCGTATGGAGCCCCATGGCCCGGAGGCTCGCGGGGAACTTCGCAATGGCGGCGTCACCAGTCAACAACTCCCCGGCAGCGGCAAAGTTTGCATACACCGCGACCCCAACGCAGAAAACTATCAGACTCTTCATGTTCTGTGCATTTCAAATGACGGTTTCAATGTTCTTTGGGCATTGTAGCAAATGCGCCGCCGCAACGCAATTATACTGCTGTATAGCTCAACGGAAATCAACGGCGTCAGTCGATGGAAAACACCATGCGTGGCTGCTTTACCACCAAGGGGACGGGCTTGAACACCCATGTGCCATAGCCATCTGATTCAATCGTCAGCTGCGAATTCGTGAGAGTGTATTCCCGACCAGAGTAGAGCTCACAAACCTTCTCCACGCCGCTCGGAAAAGTCAAGACGTGAGCGCCAGTCGTTCCTGTATGAAACATGGTGACGTCGCCGTGTCGGCGGACGCAATGACCGAGCGGAGCAATCGGAGTGGCTCCCATCCACGTGAGAAGATCCCGCCACACGGTCGGATTGGTGACGTGGTACGGCATGTTGTTGATGTCGCGCACCTTGGCCTGCGACGACGAGAGGCTGAACGGGCAGTGGAAGAGCCAGACCGATTTGAAGTCCGACGCGGATACACGCTGCTGAAGCGTCGTCTTCATGTCCCCTTCCGGCGCGAAGACGTTGAGGAAGATGGCCTTGCGGTAGCGGCTCGCAGGTTTGGCGAGGAAGTCGTCGAGCGACATGAAGTCGAACGGCACGCCCGAGGCATAGAGGCCAGGCAGGGAATGCGTGTAGACTAGGGCATGCGTAAAAGTCTCCTTTGTGGAGCATTTAAGTCGCTCTCGCCAGTCGACGACAACTGCGACCTCGTTGCCGGAATCGGCAGGACGTGCGCCAATCTCGCCAAGGACCCTCTGCGTGTCGGATATGGCCTGCAGGATGTGCGGCTCATCCATCGAGAACGGGCGCTTGTCGATGTCGTGCTCGGGATCGAGCATCTGAAGTCCGCACCCGTCGAAGTACCGGTTGAGCCAGTTGCGGCGCGTCGTCATCTCCGACTCCTGGGCGTTGCGCGTGCAGATGTACGTCAATTGTACGTAGTTGGAGACATGGTAGTGCCGCATGTCGTCCTCGAGCATGACGAGCTTGCCGTAGCGGTGGAAAGTCGCAGGAATCGTCCGATGGTAGTAAGCGCCGCCAGCGAGACGGCACGCCTCAGTGTAGTCGGCGGGGTTTGACATGAAGTCGACATCTGGGGAGGAAAGCACGCGGTCGAGCATCACGTTCGCCCCTTCCGGAGGATGCGTCGTCATCACGTAGCCGTAGTACATGCCAACAAGCCGTCCCGGAAGCTCGGTCTTGACGGTGTGCGCGACGTTCGTCATGAGGTCGGCAATCACGGTTGCCTGGCACTCGTAGAAGTCGATAACCTTCTGCTCGGTTACGTTGTCCGCGCGGCTCAGGAAGAATCGGTCGTCGTCGTTGATGCGCTCAGCCATCGTCGGCGGCTCCTGGCCAGCGTACTTTCCGTTCTTCCAGCGGCGGAACGCCTCGGTCATCCGAAGCCCGGTGTCCGGCCCCTGGTCCATGCCGTACATGTGCCACTCGGTGTAGATGCCCCAGCAGGGACGCACGCCGATGACGCGATCCCCCCACGACTGCGCCTTTATGTACGCAGCGAGCTGCGCCAGTAGACTCTTCGCCTCGGTGCAATAGGCTGCAGACGCTGGCGAGGGCCGTGCGACGCGGTCCTTGCGTTCGTCGAGGTCACCAGAGGTCTGCACATCGCCCTTCGCATATCCGATGCGTTCTTCTGGATGCGCCGCAAGCCACTTCGGCAGCTCCATGCGGATGAGCACCAGTATACGCGCGTCAGGCGCGGCGTCAAGCAATGATGCCGCCTTGTTGCCGAGCGCCGTGAACGAATATGAGCCAGCGGACTTCTCATATTCGGATGGCCGGAGATTGAGCTGGTTGATCGCAATCCCCTTCGCCGCCATCTTCGAGACCGCCTGCTTGCAATAGGAGCTGTCGACGCCGCTCTGGTTGAACACGGGGTCGACAAGCGTTCCGTTGATCGAAATCTTAGGCATTCCGTCTACGTAGACGATACTCGCGACGGGCGCGGGATCCGCGCCTGCGCCGAGAATCGCCATCGCGACTGCGATACCTGCAACCAGCTGTTTCATCTTTGCCACCTCCACCATCCCCTGGATTATTCCACGGAGATCACGAAAAACGCGGCGGTGCCGTTCATCGGCACGCGGAACTCAGCATCACCGTCGGCCGAGAGCGAGATCGCGTCTACGCCTGCGGCCGCCGCCCACTCCGAGACCGGCGTCAGAAGCGACGTGGAAGTCTTGAGGGTGTACGTGAAGCCCGCTTCGGCAGCGAACGGAATCACGAGATACATGTTGTCGTCTTCGCCTTCGCCCTTCACGATCGAGAGACCCACGAGCTCGTCGCTGCCGGTGCGCGAGCCGATGACGGGCTGGGACGGCTCCGACGAGAACGGATCGGCATCCTCGGTGATCGCCTCCTCGCCGGGCACTGCCGCATCCTTGCCGTAGGTCGCCGCATTTGCGCCGTCGGCATCCGTAACCGTGATTGCCGCATCCGACGAGACGAGCGCCGCCTTGATGTTCCCCTGCAGCAGCACCTGCGCGCGGGGGTGAGCGGCGGTGAACGCCTTGCGGTCCGCAACGAGGTAGAGCGCGCCTGCGGGCGGGATAACCGTACCCGGCTCAAGCACGACAGTCGTCGTTCCGGCAGAGACCGTCCACTCGGAGACGTCGAGGAAGATCGCGTTCGGGTTGTCGACCTTGATGTAGGTGTTTGTGCCGTCGGCATCAAGCACACGGCGCGAAACACGGACCTTGAGCCCGGCGGGCTGCGACTCGGGAATGCCCGCGTTGTGGCAGGCGACAGTCCCGCCGTCGACGACTGTGAATATGTTGTTGGCGTCGTACGTCGCGTTCGTCGCGCTGTGCGTGACGTAGAAGTGCGTCCGGCGCGGAACGAGATACTTGTTCCAGATCGCCTCAACGCCTTCGACGATGTTCGTCTTGAAGTTCGTCCCGTACTCTCCGCCCCAGTTGTTGATGACGCCTCCGGAGGTGATGTTCCTCCACTTCGCGCGGTCGAGGCCCGCGGTCTCCGCCATGGCGTTGGTCTGCGAGGCGAAGAACTGCCAAATCGGGGTGTCGGCCTGCGCCGTGCCGGGCTCCTTGAGCCAGGCGTCCATCAGCGTCCTGAGACGCCTCAAGTGCATGCCCCTCAGCTTCGCGTCGCCATAGATTGCGTCGAACGCGCCGTTGTAGTTGACGTCCGAGCCTCCGCCGACCGTGGCAACGGTAGTCGTTCCCTTGTTGTAGACGCGCACCTGCGAGCCGCCGTAGAGCGGATGACACTTGAACGTGTCCTCGTTGGATATCTCTCCGCCCCAGAAGTCCGTCCAGCCCGCCTCCTTGTAGTACTGGCCGAAGGAAAGGTTCATGTCGTAGGCGCCGGGCCACCATGTGCCCGTCTTGTTGTGGCGGTAGACGCAGAGGTTGCCCCAGACGTCGTCAGTCTCCTGGGTGATGCGCGTCGCGGCCATGTAGTTTATCCACATCGGGATGTTCAGGATGTCCCACGCGCGGACAGACCTGTCGGACGACCGGAGGTCGCTCACGAGTGCGCGGAAGTTGTCCGTCGGGAGCGACTCGTTGTCCTGCTCGGGAATCTTCGTCTCAAAACCCGCGGTGGACTCCGTTTTGCGCAAAGAGCCGGCGTTCTTCACGAGCTCGCAGTCGTCGTCCCAACCGTAGTAGTCGACTATTTCGTCGGTGAAGCGAATCGAGTGGAACCCGAGCTGGTAGAACTCGCCGTTGCGCTGGAGGCGCACCGGATAGTGGAACGGCGCAGAAACGCCAACTGCGTTCATGAACTGGAACGCGACGTTCTGGCGCAGGAACGAGGGATCCATGAACTCGGAGGTGAAGCTCGTCTTGCGGACCGTGCCCGCCACGCCGGTGTAGGGGTTCACGTAGGCGAGCTTGTCGCTCTTGTTGAACTTGAGTCCATGGGACTTCTTCTGGAACCCGGCCGAAGTGTTGCCGCGCAGGTCGATCGACACGTTGTCGTAGAGGTGACCGTTGTGGTAGATCGAGCAACGGGCTCCAATTGTCATGTCGGCGTAGGCGCCCGACGACGCTGTCGCAAGCGCGTCCGAGTCGATGTCCATCGCGGCGAGATTGCGCGGATCGTCCGTCGGGTCATCGGGGATGTCCGTGCCGACGCCAGGTTCAGACACAAAGAGGTGGAACACCGGCAAGTCGCATTCGAAGCCTGGCGATGTGATTGTGCCGTAGTACTCGGGCGAGCTGTCGGCAGAGCCGAAGACCGGCTCCTTCGTCGTGCGTCCGAAGGAGTCGGTTGCGACGAAGCGCCAACGGATCAGCGAGCCAGGCGTGGCGCTCGCGTAGACCGACGCGGGAATCGTCGCCGTCCAGGCGAGGCCGTCGCCCGAATCGGACATCGCGACCTCCACCTCGTTGCTGAAGGCAAGGCGGTAGAACATCTTGACGCCGGCGATCGTCGAGCCCGCAAGCGGCGCCCAGGTCGAGGTCACCGTGAGGTCGGCGTCCAGAGCCACTTCGTCGGCGCTGTGCGCCTCGGAGACGAATTCCGCGCCAAGCGCAGTCGCGCCGTCGTAGTTGTTTGCCGCGCCGGGAGTGATCTTCTTCTTTCCGAAGTAGTAGAAGTTCACGCCGTCGAAGTTAGCCGACGGACCCATCGACTGGCCGTCCGCAAGACCGGCGACCACCTGGAACGAATCCAGTTCGTTGTTGGCATTGTCAAAGAGAGTGATCATCGGAGTGTTTGACGCCTTGAACTTCATGACACCCTCACGAATGACATTTCCGGAAATCACAACTGCGGGATCCTCGTAGGGATTGTCATCGCTGCCCCAGACGACCACATAGGCGCCGGCAGCGAGCTGATAGGCGGGAAGCGACATGTCCTTTGTCTTGCCTTTCTGGGTACGGCGAAGGACAAAACCCTCGATATTCACTGCGCTCGTGCCGTTGTTATAGATCTCGACAAAGCTGGAGGTGTTCTCCCACGGGTCGGTTACGGCGCTTCCGACTTCGCTGATGCGGAGGTCAATTTCATTTGACTGTTCCGCAATGGTTATGGTGACGCTGCCGTTGCCGTTGTCAACGACGGAATGGGAGTATTCGCCGCCGATCACGAGGGCATGTCCGTTCGTCGCGAAAAGGTAGTCGCCCGTCGCGGACGGAGTCCAGCTTGCGTCCCAGAGAAGCGTGACGGGATCACCCCCCGCTTCGGCAAGCGCCGCAGCCACAGTAGGATACCCGACATCGCCGACCTTGGCGACGTTCGTGTCGATTCCCTCGAAACGGTATGCGCCGTCCAGCCCGGCGACGACGCCAAGACCATCGTAGTGGACTGTCGATACGCCCGTTGCCTTGACGGTCATCGGATAGGTGCCAAGCAAAACGTTGTCAACGGTATAGGAGACCGTGTTCGCCGTGCCGTCAAGCGTAACCGTGACTTCCGCCGCAGACGCAGTGTTCGCGACAACAGTGAGATTCGTCATGACCCCGTTTGCCGTCAGAAAGGCGTAGCGATTCACGCCACCGACATCCACAACCGTGATGCCCGCTCGGGAAGAAATGTCGAAGGCCTCGTCCGATGGATCGCCGAAGCAGAACGTCGAAGTGACTGTCACGACAGAAGCCGTCGGCGCGGCCGTTGCCGCCGTGAACGTCGCGTTCGAGACGGCGATCACGTTAGCTGCAACCTCCGCCTTGTCGCCAGACCACGATCCCGTCGATCCAAACGTCGCAGCCGTCTCGTTGATCCAGTCCAGATCCTCATCGACCTTGGCCGCACCCTGCACGAGTTCGACGTCCGTGGTGCGGTTGACGCCGCCAACTGTGAGCGAAACCGTTCCCTCATAGGCGTTGCCAGCCGTGACGTCCGCGGCGGGAACTTCGAAAGTTATCACGCCGTTTGCGGCATCGATAACGCCGACATAGATGGCGTCGCCAATCGTGAGCGCAGCAGTCGCTGTCGCGCCTGCGGGAATGTCGCCAGTAAAGGATACCAAGACTGCACTTCCGTTGTAGTCGGTTCCAGGCGTTGCCGATGCCTCGCCAAGCACAATCGGCTGCGGCAATGGCCCGGGCTCGGATCCAGTGTCCTGCGCCGTGCCGTAATTGAAGATGTCCGTTGCGTCCGCGTTCATCGCCGCGTATTCCGCCGCGACCCATGCGGCGTCCTTCGAGCCCTTCGAGAAGCGCACCTCGTCGATCCAGCCGTTCCACGCGGCGTCGCCCATCGTGCCGAACGCGACATTGCAGTTGTTGCCGAAGACAAGCGGTGCATCGTTGTCGATGCAGGCGTCAATCACCAGCCAGTCCGTTTGGGCACCGTTCTTGTAGACAACGCACCTGTCTCCATTGTAGACGAACGTGAGATAGGCCCATGTGCCCTGGAGCCCCTGATTCTCGGTCAGCGCCACGTTTCCTTTATCGCTAGATCCACGAGGTTTGATCTGCGGGTTCGAGCCAGTGCCGCTGTTGCTTTCGATGGCGAAGGCGTTGTTGGGCGAGCCGGTGTTGCCGGACGCCGCGCGCTTGTAGAAGAAGTGGTCCCAGTAATATTCGACGGCATCGTGCTTGAACCACCCGGAGATGGTGAAGTTCTGCCCGCCGTCGATCGGGCTATTGTCACCAGAGTCGTTCACCCAAACGCCGCCGTAGTTGAAGTTACCGGCCTTCCAACCAGTCGAATCGTTCGTGCGGAAACATTTGCCGAATTGGCCGACTTCATTCGTCTTCGTATGCTGGGCGATGTGGCCGTCAATACCCTCGGTCGCCGTCGAGTTCGCATACATTCCGTATGAGTTCGCGGCCGTGTCTGCGGTCGCTGCGTCGAAGTGCCATACGCCGGTGTAGCCGGTCCAGACATCCGCCGAATCAACGGACGCCGCCGTGTTGCCTCCGTAGTACATTGTGATCGTCGTGTCCGCGGCGGTCGAGGGGAGCTTCACCCAGACGAGCGATTCGCCGTTCACGTTCCAGGTGTCAACCTCGTGCGGAAGCGGATCACCGTTAGCATCCGTGAACATCATGTCGCTGCCGTTAGCGAAGGAGAAGTCATCGTAGTCAAAGCCGGAAATAGTCGTCTCGCTGAGCTTGACGAGCGCGGGAACGCCGGTCGTTATCGCATTTGCCGCAAGGTTCGTGGCAAGGGTGATCTCGACATATTTACTGAATCCGTCCGGACGCGGCGCAGGTGCCTTGTACACGTAGGTCGCGGAGACGACGGCGCTCGGAGCCATGTCGGCCTTGTAGGCGCGGGCCTTGATCGTCGTCGTCTCGGAAATCTCGATCGCCGCGGTGTAGAGCGTGCTCGCATCGGTCGGATCGGACCCGTCAAGCGTGTAGTAGATCGACGCGCCTTCCGTTTCGCACGTAAGCGTTAAGTTCGTCGATGGATAGAACCTGACGCCCGATGCAGGAGCAAACACCGGACTCGCAACCTTCGCGACGCCACCGGATTGATAGCAGCCCATAGACGGCGGGTTCTCGAAATCAATGCCGTCAAGATCGACGCCAATGCCACTGTAAGTCATACCCGCCCCGCGAGCCGACGACGTGGATGAAAGACGATAGTTGCCATCCGTCGTGTCGACAAACTGTGGGTCGCCGAACAGGCTATTCGCGCCGACCTTGTCCGCCTCGATGTCGAAGAGGCAGTAGTCCACGCCGCCATCATGGCTCAAGTGCATGCTCGTAGAGGCGTCCGCCGTCGTATTGTCGGCAATAATGCAGTTGAGCATCGTAAATTTCTTCCCGGAATCGTTGCCTGTGAAAACGGCACCGCCGTATGAAGTTGTTTCACCTTCGCCAGCAGCATTGCCGACAATTGTAGTGTTGCGAACGACCACGAGGTTCTGCTGATACATAAACTCTATGCCGATGCCGCCGCCCCTTCCATAGCCGGTGGTCCGAATCGCACGGTTCCCGCTGATGAGGCATGAATCGATCGTGATCGGTCCAAGCGGACGATAGGCACCAATTCCGCCGCCGCCAATTTCGTTGCCTGTCGACATGCTGACCGAGTTGTCGGCGATGATGCAGTGGTCAACCTGGCCGCCCGCACCCTGGGAAAGTCCGATGCCGCCGCCAAACTTGGTGTTGGCCTCGCTCACCGAGTTGTTCGTGATGCAGCACCAGGAGACGGTGCCGCCGTTGACATACGCGCCGCCGCCGGACTTGTCGTTGCTTCCGGTGAGCCGACCGCCTGTCAGCGTGACGTGCTCGACCTTCGCGCCGCCGGAAACCGTCACGACGCGCGTATTCTCCGAAGGGGTCGCGGCGACCTGCTTGATGATCGTGTTGTCCCAGCCCTGGCCTGCGAGCGTGACGCCATTCGTCAAGTAAAGCTGTGTATTGATTTCGAAAAGCCCCGCGCCGAGTATGACCGTCCCGACCGGCGATAGTGCTGCAGCCGCGTCAATCGCGGACTGGATCTGCGCCGTGTTCTGGGAGGCGTCTCCCAGCGGCTGGAGGGTATCGGCGAACGCGAGGCCAGATGCACACGCAAATGCAGTAACTATCGAGGATGTTAGTTTCATAAAATTCCTTTCCTGTTGACAGTGGAAATTTTACAAAAACTAACGCGACTTCTGCAATTACACGGAAGTATACTTTTAAATGCACACTAAAGTATAGTCGATATAGCCGCCAGCCACGCCTTAGTTCCCCCTGCAGTCATGGCGTTATTGCACTCGTCTATCGGCTTTTCGTTTGCGGAAAGCGGTTCGCTCATCAAGTTCATCCACGCGAGGCTAACGTCGGGACGGCGTATGCGCCAACTGAAAATATCAGTCAATGGAGAAGAAAACACGAGTGCGCGCGGGTTGCGCCTCTCCGCCCGAAATGTCCGTCGCCGCGGAGGCGATGAGGAAAGAGGATGACATCTGGTCACATTCGGCCTGCACCCAATCGGCGGAACTGACGGCGTCGCGCAGGCGGAACTCGTCGAAGAGCCCCGTGAAGTGACCGTTGTAGAGGCCGCCCTTCGTGCCGAAGCAGAGCTTGTTGTTGCTGTCCTTCACAGCAGTGATGGCACCGTTAAGCACAACAGCACCGTCGACGTAGACCTTCAGCGTCGTTCCGTCATACACTGCTGCGACGTGCCGCCAGTTGTCCATCGCGGACGAGATTGTTCCAGAGAGAGTTGTGCCTCCGTCGCCGCACGCTTGAAGCGTCGTCGCATCGGCGAGAGCGATCTCCCATTCCGGTGTAGCGCCGTCGGCGCTGCGGACGGCAATGCGCGCGAGTCCACCGCCGTCAATCGTGTCTGTCATCTTCACCCAACCCGAAAGCGTGAAGTCGGTCCCGAGGTCAAGAAGATAGGAATCGCTCACGACGAGCATCGAACGGCCCGCACCCTTGTTTCTGACGGAAGTGTTGAATCGGCCCTTGCCGAAGACACCTTCGCCAGCAATCGAATACGCCGCGCCGCTCCCGTTCGGCGAAGCGGCAAGGCCGTTGCCTGCGGCATCGGAGACATCGCCGCTCGCCTCGGCCATGTGCCAAACGCCGACGTAGTCCGCCGTCCATGTGCGAATCGCCTTGACCTCGTCTGTCGGCACGCCTCCGTAGTACATCTTAAAGGCCGTCGTCTTCGAAAGCGAGGGTATCTTTACCCAGACAAGCGAAACGCCATTCGTGTTCCACTCCTCGACATCATAGTCCAGCGACTTGCCTGAAGAGTCGGCAAACCTGAGCTCGCTCCCGCTTGACGGATTCGACATGTCCGCATAGCTGAACCCTTCCGGCGAATTGGCGGCAAGGCGGACGGCAACCGGGAAATCCGCAAGCGCCGACTGTCCCCTGTAGCCTGATGCCGTGAACACGACAGAATGGGAAAAGCGATTCGTCTCGACGTCATGCGGCACGATCACGACAGGATCGCCGGGCTCACACTCGCTGATGCCGCGCAGCATCGCCATGCCGATCGTCGCGTCGACATACCCCTTCTTGCTGTCTGCCGGAACGTAGGCAGAAGCGAGAGACGTCGAAAGAAGCGTGTCATAGTCGGCCATGTTGATCGAGAAGCCCGCCGAAAACGTTTCAACGCCGGAGCCGGTGGAATCCTGCTCGACCGTCGGATTCGAGGCGAGCGACGCAAGGCCACGTCTGAAGACGACCTTGGAGAATTCGCCGCCGCCAATTCCTGCGTTGGCGGCCGCCTGCTTGAACGTCGCGAGCTGTTCGCTCGTGATCTTGACGGCAAGGTGGATCGCCCATATCCTTTCGTTTGCGTTCCAAGCTGCTTCAGCGTTCGCCATCTGTCCATCGTTCATCCCCAGTGCGCGGAGAAGCGTCCGCGCCATGACTCTATCGCCAGCGGGCGCCATGTGGACACCGTCGATCGTCGCCTTGTAGTGGAGCTGGTATTCGAGATATGGCGTCGCGGAGCTGTTCTTCCAGTCGGTGATGGCCTGCCATGTGTCGCAGAGCGGGACGTCGTATGTCGCCGCATAGCCGCGCACCGCCGCCGCGTAGTTGCTCGTCACCTCGCTGTTCTCGGTGTTGAACACCGCGAAAGTCGGCGTCATGACGACAGGGGTTATCCCAGCCGCCTTCGCCATCTGGATCATCGCCTCGACGTCTTCGGGGCCGCTTGTCGGGCTCTGGTCTGACAAGGCAACATCATTCACGCCCGCACATATCGTCACGACATTCGGATGATTGTCGATGACGTCGCGCTGGAAGCGCGCGAGCATCTGGGACGCCTTCTCGCCAGGGACGCCGCGGCCAATCCATTGAACTTTGATCCCATTCGCCGCAAGCCCCTGGATGGTGAGGTTCACATAGCCGTGCGAGCGCTCGACGCCGTAATGGGTGATTGAATCTCCCATGAAAACGATCTTGTCGCCGTTCTTGACCAAAGCAGCTCCACTGGCCACAAGCGTCGCGAAAACGGCAAAAATTGGAATTACTATTCGTGCAATCATATTCACTGCCATGCTAACGCTATTTGCATTGTCATTCTGTCACCTTGCTTCGCACATCAATGGACGAAGATTATCACACCTGCCTTCTTCTGGGCGGGCACTTCGTAGCAGCCAATCGACGGAGGATTGGCAAACGCAACGTTGTCAAGGTCGACGCCGATCCTCTCATAGGCCATGCCCGCGCCCTTCGCCGGGGAGGTTGCCGTCAGGTGGTAGTCGCCGTTCGCCGCGTTGACGAACCACGCCGAACCGCTGCCGGCATCACTCCGCGAATCCGTTCCCAACGCCGCGGTGCCGTTCGCGAACAGGTTATTGTAGGACTGCGCCGCGTAGCCGGACACGATACTGTCGTTTCCGGGCAGCGCGAGGTTCGGATCGGCATCAGTTGCGTTCGAAAAGTTATCGGCAAAGATGGTATTGATCATCGCGAAGTCATGCGATGAACCGAATTGGTTCAAATACGCGCCGCCGCCAGTGCTGGAGGCCCGATTGTTCGCAATCGTCGTGTTGCGGACTGTGATCAGATGGTGATTGTTCTGAGTATGGGCGTAGATGCCGCCGCCATTTCCGTTAGGCGCCAGGTTTCCGTATATAAGACACTTTTCAAGCAGGACGGGCCCCGTCGGCATGTAGATGCCAAGTCCACCACCATCACTGGCGCCGCCACCATTCATATAGGCTGTGTTAAACGCAATTATTGAGTGATCTATGGTTCCGCTCTTGATGCGGACACCAGCGCCATAAATGTTGTTGACCGTCGCCCCAGCCCAAGATGCGTCACCAGTCTGGTTGTTGGTAATGCAGCACCACGAGATCGTCCCGTTGTCGACAAGTACGCCTGCCCCGTCTTCGAACTTTGCGCGGGTGTGCCCGCCCGTGAGCGTCGCGCCCTCGATCTTCGCGCCGCCGCTTACGGTTGCGCAGCGGGCGTTGCTCCCGGCGAAGGTCTGCCTGATGACCGTGTTCGTCCACCCCTGGCCGACGAGCGTGACGCCTCCCGTCACCATCAGCTGCGCATTAATTTCGAAAAGGCCGTTGCCGAGGGTCACCGTGCCAGGATCCGGAAGTCTCGCCGCGGCGTCGATAGCGCCCTGGATCGTTTCTGTGGTCTCGGCGGGCGTTTCTCCTGGAACGATGACGCCCTCCGGCGGCGGAGGCGGAGGCTCTTCATACGTGTAGGTCGCCGAGACGATGGCGCTCGGGTCTATGCCTTGCTTGTATGCGATGGCCTTGATCGTCGTCGTCGTGGAAATTGCGATCGGAGCCGTGTATTCCGGGCTGGCATCCGTCGGGTCCGTGCCGTCCGTCGTATAGTATATCGTCGCATTTTCCGTCGCGCAAGCAAGCGTCACATTCGTGGACGGATAGAACGTGGCTCCTGAAGCGGGATCGAACACGGGCTCCGCGATGCGGTTGGCGTATTCGTAACATCCCACAGCAGGCGGATTGGCAAAGGTGATGTTGTCGAGGTCCTTGTCGATTCCCGTATATGTCGTGCCCGCGCCGATTGCTGGAGAGTTCGCGCTCAGGTGGAAGTCGCCGTTCGCTGTGCCGACGAACGACGGATTGCCGCCGACGAGATTATTTGAGGAACCAGACGCGAGCGTGCCGTCGTAGGAGTCCGCGTCCGAATTGGCCGTATTCCCCGCGACGAGGGTGTTCACGAGCTTCACCTTGTTGCCGTAGGAGCCGTTGTAGAACCCGCCGCCGGAACCGCTTGAGGAATTGCCGGCGATTGTCGTGTTCCTGATCGTGACGGACGGATTGCCCATGTTGACGCAGATGCCGCCGCCTTTTCCGGCGGTGTCGGTCACGGAAGCCGTGTTTCCATGAACGAGGCATGTGTCGATCACGAAGGTTCCGCTGGTGTTGTAGGTGCCAATGCCGCCGCCGGAACTCGTGTAGGTGCCCGCCTGGTTGAAGGCGACGATGCAGTGGTCGATCGTTCCCTTCGTGATGTTCACGCCGCCACCATGCACATTGCGCCCAATGTTCACGTTGTTGCTGACGCAGCACCAGGAGACCGTTCCATCGTCAACCAGCAGTCCTGCGCCATGCGTCCATCCTGCATTCAACCTTGCGCCCGTAGCCGTCACGCCAATAAGGCTAGCGCCGCCGTCGAGCGTAGCGACACGCTGTCCGCTCGCCGTCTGCTTGATGATCGTACTGTCCCAGCCCTGGCCCTGGAGCGTGACGCCGTTCGTGACCATGAGCTGCGCGTCGATCTCGAAGGTGCCGGCGCCGAGGGTGACGGTGCCGCCGCTCCCCGCCGCGTCGATCGCGGCTTGGATGGCATGTGTGGTATCAGCCGCGGTTGCCGACGGCAGGAGCGGATCTGCGAAAGTCTGAAGAACGCCTGTGAAGAATGTTGCGCCGGCGAGCAGTATTCTCATAGTATTCCCCTTCTGTTGTCTCGTGCACCCCATTATACTAAAACGGACGCGATTTGACACCTATACGAAAGTAGCATTGTCCTACTATACTTGGCCTCGGGGTCAATCAACGGAGAAGACGACGCGGGGCCGCCAGACCGGCGCAGGCCGTCCGCCGCCCCCTTCGCCGCCGCCAGGCCCCAGACCCGCGCCGTCGGACACGCTGCCGTATTCGTAGCAGCCCATCGAGGGCGGATTGGCGAAGTCGTTGCCCGCGAGGTCCTTGCCGATTCCCGAATACGCCGCGCCAGCGCCTTTCGCGGGAGAATCCGAAGCGATCGTGTAAATGCCCGCCGCGGCGTTCGCGAACTTGGGATCACCCGCCGCGCTGTTGTCGCCGAGCCTGTCGGCCGTGACGTCGAAGAGGCAGTAGTCCACGCCGCCCGTGTAGCTCATGTCCACCGTCTTCGCCGAGGCGCCGGAGGTGTTGCCTGCGATGATGCAGTCGACCAGAGACGCCTTCCTGTTCGTATCGTTCGTCGAGTGGACTCCTCCGCCCGTTCCGCTCGCCCAGTTGCCGACGATGGTGGTATTGCGCACTGTGCGGGCGTAGGCCTTGTAGAAGACATCCAGGCCAATGCCGCCGCCATTGCCGAACGCCCGGTTCCCGCAGACGAGGCACGCGTCGACGACGGCCTCGCCGCGGGCCGTCTGGTCGCGACAGCCGATTCCGCCGCCAGCGCAGTAGGTGGCGCCCTTCATGCCGACCTGGTTCTGCACGACGGCACAGCGCTCGACGGTGCCCTTGTCGAGGAAGATCCCGCCGCCGAAGCACGAGTTCCCGGTGGCGCCGGCGAGGTTCTTGATGACACGGCACTCGACGAGGTGACCGTCCGAAAGATAGGCCCCGCCGCCGTGATTGTATCCGCCTGACGTTACGCCGCCCGTCAGCGTGACGGCTCGGAGGGTCGAGCCGCCGTCGAGGGTCGCGACGCGCTTGGTCGCCCGCTGCCGGATGGTTGTCGTCCGCCAGCCGCTGCCGGCGATGGTGACGCCGCCGGTGATCGCCAGTTCCGCGTCGACGAGGTAGGTCCCGCCGGCGAGCGTCACGGTGCCGCCGGAGGCCGCCGCGGCGTCGATTGCCGTCTGCAGGGCCGCCATGTCATCGTCTCCGCTGGGCTCAAGCGCGCCGGTTCCCGAAGCGGCGGTGGTGAAGCTGCCCTGCCGCCGCGTGCTTAGGCGGCCCGCTGCATTGTTGACGACGGACACCGTCCAGTGGTAAGTGGTTCCCGGGGTTAGGCCCTTGATCCAGGCGACGAAGCGGTTGCGCTGCCCGGCGAGAACGATCCGCTCCGGCCCGAGGTTGTCCGCGTCGGTACCGTAGGCGAAGGCAACGTCGCACGCGCTCGCCCCGGCGCCGGGCGAGGCGATCATGCCTGAAAGCGTGACTACCGTGGACGCGGGCTGTACGAAAAACTCCTCAAGGACGGGCGCGGTGGGGATCGGTGCCGCGTAGGCGGTGCACTCGCGCACTCCGCGCAGGAGCGCGGCCCTGCAGGCGTCGTCGAAAGTGCCTTTGATCCGATCCGCCGCATGCAGGAGCTTGTCGTAGCCCGCGAAAGAGACCGGGACGGAGGCCGTGAGCGCAATGGAGGCGCCAGCCGCCTCGGACTCGTTCGCGGGGTTCGCCGCAAGCGAGTCGATGCCCTGGCGAAAGACCTGCTTCGCGAAGGCGTCGACGGAAAGTCCGCTGGCGGAGGCCGCCGACTCGAGCGCCGCGTATTCAGCGGCGGAGAGATTCACGGCGGAGGAGGGCTGGGTCGAATAAGTCTCCTTGACAATCAGCGTCTCGTCCGCGTTCCATGCCGCTTCAGCGGCGGACATCTCCGCGGCGTTGAGTCCGAACGACGCGAGGACGGCGCGCGCCATCTGCCGATCGCCCGTCGGCGCCATGTGGACGCCGTCGACGGTCGCGGCACGCCCGCCCATGTTGTATCCGGCCTGCTCGCTCAGGCGCGGATTGTCGATGTCGGCGATCCAGCCGCGCACGGCGTGGAAGGTGTCGGCATACGGAATGCCCTCGGCGGCGGCGATCTCCTTGACGCCGGCCGCATACCGGCGGATCTCGCCGTTTTCCGCCTCGCCGGCCGCCGTGGTCGGCGAAAGCAGGACGGGAACGGCACCGGCGGCCTTGGTCTTTGCGACCATCTGGAGCTCGTTGGCATAGAACTTTTCATACGTCGAATTCGCGTCCTGGTACCAGACGTCGTTGACGCCCGCGCTGATGGTGACGACGTCGGGATTGTGCGCGATGACATCGGCGTCGAACCGAGCGAGCATTGCGGCCGACTTGTCACCCTTCACGCCCACGCCGTACCAGGTCACGTTGATGCCGTTCGCGGCGAGGCCCTTGACGACAAGATTGACGTATCCGTGGCGATTGGTCACGCCGTACCAGGTTATCGAGTCGCCCATGAAGACGAGCGTATCGCCCGTCTTGACGATTTTCTCGCCGGCGACGGCGGCAAGGGCGACGGCGAAGCCAATCGAGAATGCGAACAGTCTTTTTGTATCGCTCATTTCTTCATCTCCTTCATGACAACATTACAGCCGTACACGTCATATTCCTCGCGGATCGACCGAAGAAACCTCGATGCGGTAAAACGCCTGCGACTCTCCGGCATCAAGCGCGACCGAAAGTTCCCCCGTCCCCGAAATCAGATCGGAACCCTTCGTCCATGTATCTTCGACGACGACAAAGGGCTCGGAGAGGTCAGTCGTCTTCTTGAGTGCATACCAGCAGCCCGCCTGCACTTTCGAAACACCGATCTTCACCACAGCACCGTCAAGCGAAATCGAAATCGGCTCGGCAGCGACGGAATCGCCCCCGACAGTCGTAGTGACGATTGCGCTCGGGCCGATGTCTGGCGCATAGGCACGCACACGGATTGTCGTTCCCGCACAGACTTCGATCGGGCCGGTGTAGGGCGTACTCTGGTTCGTCGGACGCGATCCGTCTTCAGTATAGTAGAGCACGGCGCCATCTGTATCACATGTGACTGTCACCGAAATCGTCCCGTCCGCGCCCTCCACAACTGAAATTGCCGGCTTCGCGGCCAGTTCGCCGTATTCATAACAGCCCATTGACGGCGGATCTGAGAACACGGCATCGTTTAGGTCGTTTCCGATTCCCGTGTAGGTCTCGCCGTTGCCGACCGCAGGCGAAGCAAGCTCCAGTCGATAGTCGTCGTTCTCAGAATCGACAAAGAGTGGATTGCCGTGAAAACTATGGCCTCCGGCAAGGTCCGCCTCGATGTCGAACAAGCAGTAGTCGATTCCGCCGGCATACTCCGCTGCAACCGCGGTGTTTGTGCCCGTCGACGTGTTCGCCGCGATGATGCAGTTGATCATCGTCAGCTTATGATTAGTGTCGGCGCTCGTGTAGACGCCGCCGCCCATGGAGACCGCCTCGCCTTCGCCGGCCACGTTGCCTGCGATTGTCGTGTTGCGGACAGTAACAGAGTCATTCCTGTACACAAAGTCTATGCCGATGCCGCCGCCCTTCCCTGGGCCCTGTACTCCGTCCTTTTCGTAGATCACAACTGAGCGATTCCTGCTTATGAGACACGAATCGATTATAATCGCGCCATACGGAAGATAGGCGCCGACACCGCCGCCGCCGATCTCCTCTCCTGTCGTCGTCTTGACCAGATTGTCCGCGATGATGCAGTGGTCAACCGTGCCGCCCGACCCTTGGTTGAACCCAACACCACCTCCAAACTTGACATTTGCACCGACGACGGAATTGTTTGTGATGCAACACCAGGAAACCGTGCCGCCATCCACATACGCGCCGCCGCCGAACTGGTAATTGGCGCCGACAACGCGCCCGCCGGTCAGCGTGACATGCTCAACCTTCGCGCCGCCCGAGACCGTCACCACGCGTGTCGCCAATGCATTGTCCGACACGTATGTCTCGACCGTCTGTTTGATGATTGTGTTGTCCCAACCCTGGCCGACGAGGGTGACTCCGCCAGTCACCATGAGCTGCGCGTCAATCTCAAAGAGACCGCTGCCGAGGGTAACCGTTCCTGGTTCGGCAAGATTCGCCGCGACATCAATCGCAGACTGGATTGCCGCCGTTGTAGCGGCGGCGTTTTCTGCTGGTTGGATTGGGTCGGCAGATGCCGCGCAAGCTGCGCTCGCGAACACACCAACGAACAAGTTTTTCAACCTCATATGCGATCCTTTCCTTTTGACACGGCATATTTTACTAAAAGATGTCGTTTTTGCGCAATAATACAAAAGTATACTGTTCTTCACATACGAAAGTATAGTGGTCAAGCACGCTAAAAGTTTGGTAAAATATTCGCAAAATGAAACTCGTCCGATTCTTATCCCTGGCATTTACCATTGCAACGACCGTAGCTTCGGCCGAACAGACGCTCCATACAATTGAGGAAATAAACAGATTCATCGCAGACGCCACCCCCAGGGTTTCACCTTTTGATTTGAAGGGGAAAGTCCTCAGCACCTTCCGTCTGCCGGAGACAGGCGAGATAATTCTTTCTGGCGATTCTGGCGAACGCATGCAGTTCTATCGCTCACTCGATCTTTCCCAGCCAGAGGCGGGCGACACTATTACGGCGAGTGGGATCGTGAGAATGGGAGACAACCACGAACCCTACGCCCGCATTGGAGACTTCAAGGTCATCGAGCACGGCGAGCACCCCGAACCGGTTCATGTCAGGCTTTCCGATACAAACCCGCGAGAACACCACCTGCTGACAATACAGACCGAGGGCGTCGTTATAGATGCATTTCCTGACGACATCGACCTCCGGTTCATGATTCTACTCCTTAAGGACATGGATGTCGTCGTGCCGGTATCGTACCCCAGGGACATCTTCGGCGACAAAAAGGACCTCATCGACGCGACAATCAGAGTCACCGGCATATACCGCCAGACAGTAGGCGGCGTCCGCAAGTTCTCATGGCCCAATATCACACCCAGCACGCCGCAAGACCTCGAAATCCTCGTGCCGCCGCCTAAAGACCCGTTCTCCGTTCCCCCCATTGAACAACGACTCTATCTGACGTCTGAGGAAATCGCGAAAATGTCAAAGCGGTCAATAATCGGCGAGGTGCTTGCGACCTGGGCCGGCGACCGAGTAATGCTGCGCACAAAGGACGGGCGAATCGTCAATCTAAAGCTTGCAAGCGACGCAAAACTGCCGAGATGCGGCGAAACCATCGTCGCCGCCGGACAGCCAGAGACAGACTTCTTCCGCATCAACCTGACGGCTGCGCGCTGGAAGACGGCGTCGCAACCGCGGCAGGGAAACCCGGAAGAAAAGGCGGAAAGCGCCATGACCGCATTATGGCACGACGATCGGCGCAGCTCAATCCGCGGGGAGGCCTACGGCAAGCTGCTTTCTGCGCGCGGCATCGTCCGCACCCTGCCGTCACCCGACAACACGGATGAACTTCGATTCACACTCGACACAGGCGACATGTCGTTCTTCGTCGACGTGACGTCGAACCGTGAAATCATCGACACGCTCCAGATTGGCTGCACCGTCAATGTCACCGGCCGGTGCATTCTGCTTGCCGACGCCGGACGGCAGGACTACAGCGCCGCAAAGATCAGGGGCCTCGCGCTCGTAGTCCGCTCGCCGGCAGACATCGTCGTGCTGAAACGCCCGTCATGGTGGACTCCTGTCAGGCTGCTGATCGTCATCTCCGCCCTTCTGGCCGCGCTGATCGCCATCTACATCTGGAACCGCATACTGCAGCGGCTCGTCAGTCGACGCGGACGCGAGCTCTACCGCGAACAGGTGGCCCACGCCGTCGCAGAGTTCAAGACCGACGAGCGCACGCGACTCGCAGTCGAGCTTCACGATTCGCTTTCGCAGGCCCTCTCCGGCATCGCCTGCCACATGGCCGTCGGCGCGGAGGCCTTCGATCGCGACCCGACGACTGCAAGTCACTATCTCGCGACTGCGCGCAACATGCTCAACTCCTGCCGCACGGAACTACGCCAATGCCTTTTCGACCTCCGCAGCGACACGTTGGAGGAGCAGGACTTCTCCGCCGCCATCCGCAAGACCCTCGACCAGCTCGAAAGCAACGCCACTGTCTCGATCCGCTTCAACGTTCCTCGCCAGCGCCTCAAGGACACGACCGCCCACGCCATTCTCTCGATCATCCGCGAACTCACCGGCAACGCGATCCGCCACGGCGGCGCAACGGAGGTAAAGATAGCGGGATGCATCGAATCCGGGCAGATACTGTTCTCGGTTAAGGACAACGGCTGCGGATTCGATCCTTCGAGCTGCGACGGTCCCGCCCAGGGGCACTTCGGGCTCGAGGGCATCCGCAACCGGCTTGAGAAGCTGAACGGCAATTTCACAATCGAATCGACGCCGGGCACGGGGGCCAAGGCGGTAATCACCATTCCACTCCCCGCCGCACGGACACAGGAGACATGCAGACCATGAGAAAAATCCGAATTCTTGTCGCCGACGACCACATGCTGATGCGCATGGGCATCTCGGCGCTTGTCACCTCGACCCATGACATGGAGATCATAGGCGAGGCGAAGAACGGACGCCAGACCGTCGAGCTCGCAGACACGCTGAATCCCGATGTCATCATCATGGACCTGATGATGCCCGAGATGCTCGGCAGCGAAGCGACAAAGGTCATCCACGAAACGCATCCCGACATCAAGATCGTGATTCTCACCACCTTCGGGACCTCGGTGGAGCTGGCGAAGGCCGTCACGAACGGAGCGGTCGGGATTCTCTTCAAGGACAAGGTGGACATGGATCTCGTGAACACAATCCGCTTTGTGGTCGACGGGAACCAGGTGCTCCCAACCAGGCTGCTCAAGCAGATCGAACAGGACAGAGCGCTGACGAAACTGACGGACCGCCAGCTGGAGATACTGGCCTCGGTGGCGGAAGGTCAGTCCAACGCCGACATCGCCAAGCAGTTCGGTCTCTCGGAAATCACGGTCAAGAAGCACCTTTCGGCGATTTTCGAACGACTCGGCGTCGCCAACCGGTCAGAGGCCGTTGCCCTTGCCATGAAGAAGCAGATGCTGAAGGCCTGATGAGTCAGCGCTCCGCCTTGAACAGCCCTGTGTTTGGGCCGTCTGTTTCAAGGACGATATCCCTGTACTTGTACCTCTCGTCAGAGAAAAGGTCGCGAACCTCCGAAGTATATTTATTTCATTTCCCACGAGCCAGGGAGGTCGGTTGCTACGCTCACGCCTTCGGGCCACGCGTTCTCCTTGTCGAGAATCGTGACCTTCTTGGCGGAAACGGAGCCGATCAGCTTCCCGTGGGCGACAACTGTGCGCGCGTCCCCGTTCCACTTCGTCCTGCGCAGCGCGATAAGCCCCGGGAGATTGTCGGGGTTCGTCGACGGATCGGCGTTTGCTGGACGGGAAATTGGACGGAGGTCATGAACGTCGACGAGACTTCCAGCTCCCGCCACCGCGCAGCCGTCGAAACCGATCTTCCCGACTGTATATACACCAAGCTTAAGGAACGGCGCATCGCCGTGCGTCTCGATCCTGCAGTCCCTGAAGATGATCTCCGACGGCTTTTCCCAGTAGTTTCCCTGCACGATCGTCTTCTCGAACAGGCAGCCCGACATCCTTACAGTCGCCGAATCGAATCCAAAAAGCGAGCAGCCCGAGAAATCGCAGCCCTTCGCGTCGAAAAGGCCGCCGAAGAACCGGCCCAGCTTCGTGTTCGAGAAGTGGCATCGCTCCCAGAAGTTTGTATTGTACATCCTGGTGAAGTTTGAATCCCTGACGGTCACCTCGAACCAGCGCCCGCCCGGGAAGGCCGTGCGCAAGCCTTCGTTCGAGCAGTTCTCGAAAGTACAGGCGTATGCATTTGCTATGCCGACGGACATGTTCCTGAGCGTACAGTTCACGATGCGGCCCGCTCGACCGACATTGAGAGAGAAAGAATCCTTCGCTCCGTCGCAGTCGAGGCCCGAGAGCACATGATCCCAGCTGTCCACCCGACCCTTGCCGTCGTTATTTCCAAGATTTACGCCCTTCGAATACACATTGCCGTCGAAGCGCCCGTAGCCGGAACGAAGCCGCGAGTCGCACCAGTACGTCGCATGCCCGATGGCGTTGCCCCTTACGCACGGCGAGTGGGTGCGGCCCCAGAGATAGATGTCGCCGTCGTTCCCCTCCATTATGAAATTGTGTCCGGCGCATGTCAGAATCGAGTTGTTGCGCGGATTGGCTCGGAAGACGTTCTTCAGGAAGTACACGTCCTGCATCTGGTCCCAGCCGTCTTCGGCATCGAAGGCGCAGCACGCCGCGCTCTCGCCCGACAGCGTGAAGAAGTTCCCCTCGAAAAGCATGTTCTTCATGGCGGAGGCCGCATATCCAACGCAGCGGCAGTGTTCGAACCGACAGTTTTTCACCATGCAGTTGACGGGGATGCGGAAGGCCGTCAGCGAAAGCGACGAGCTTGCGGCGGACTCCGCGCTTTCGTCCTCTACCGAAACCCGGAGGAACGCCGCCCCGTCGGGGATCCACATCTCGCGGTACTGCCAGGAAGTTTCGGCCGAAATGAACTTTTTCTCCGCGTCGTACCATGCAACGGTCATCTGCCAGGATCGCGTCACACGCCCCTGGTAGCCGAGGTGCTTCGAGACCTGGAGCCGGCGCAGGCCCTTCCCGAGGATTTTGTCGAGAGACTTGAAGTCGGTCGTAAAGCGGAACTTGTCCTCCGCGTCGACGGTGCCCGTACTGGCGTCAAGGCCGCCCGCCGAGAACTTCGGGAGAGTCTCGTAGAAAAACGACAGCCCGCCCTTCGCGTCGGCGCGGATTCCGTTCTGCCCGCCGTAGCCCGTTATGTCGACGACCTTCACGCCCTCGACCGAGCAGTACCACGAGTCGCCGCCGATCTCAAAGCCGGCGGGCCACTCCGAGTTGTTCGGCGAGTTCGCGTAGTCGTGCGACCAGTAGTCGCCTTCGAGCGTCCCGCCGACGAGATGCGCGTCGACCGCGCTCGCGAGGCGCACCAACACAGACCCCGCTCCCGTGAAACCGTTCTGCTTCAACGTCGCCTTGCCGAGGTCAAGCGTCATGTGGCTCGGGACAAACACGGAATTGGTCCACGTGATTCGGTAGGTGCCCGGCAGCATCTCGAGCCTGCGGAAGCCCGCCGCGGCCTTTTCGTCCAGGAGCTTCTGGAGCCCTTCCGTAGTCGCAACGGCTGCAGACTCGGCGGCGGCCTTGTCGTAGCCCTCGTCGTAGGCGACCTTCGCCTGCTTCCACGCCTGCCAAGGAAGCTTCCCCGTCTTCGGATCAAGCGGCACCGTGACGGTATAGCCCGGAACGCCGCTGCGCTTCTCCTTCACCACCTTCGATGTGCCGTTCGTCTCAAGATAGACGATCTTCTCGACGTCGCCGTCGTTGCGGATGCCGTACTTCGCGAGGTCCGCTTCCGTCATCCGGTAGACCTTGTCTGCGGGAATCTCAAGATCCGCGGCGGATACGACGCGGAAGTCGTGTATGACTCGGTGCGACTCGCGCCCCTTGGCGTCCTTTGCCCAGATGCGCATCTCGTACTCGCCAATGCCAAGAGCGCCGAGATCGAACTCGGCGTCGCCGCTCTTCAGATTCTCGAGCGCAAGAACCTTGGACTCTCCGCCCTTCTGCCGGTACTCGAGAAAGGCGGTGAACCTGTGCGAATCGTCGAGGAAGCGGATCTTCGAGGAGTCGAAGTCTGTCACGAAAAAACCGACCCTTACATTCTTGCCCGCCGCAATCGTCGGCTTCACATAGTATGTCGAGATGTATGGATACTTCAAGCGCTCCGGAGGCTGGTAGCCCTTCTCCTTCTCAAGAGCCCCTTTCATGACAGACGGATCTGTGAGGTAACCGGGAAGAACCGCCTGCGCGAAAGTCGGCAGGACGGTAAGGGCGAATGCAACCGCAAGAATGGCAAAGCGGACAATTCCCGGCAACGGCATAGATGTCATGTTTACAGTTCCTTGGTATAACGACTATTTGTTTGCGATGATTATATCATGAAACGCATCGTTTAGTCATTTATACCAAAGTATAAATTAGATTCTATACCACCGTATAAATCTGAATCGGCCTGGAGCAAAATCGCAAGACAGGAGGCGAATGCGTGGTTGCAGCTCGCCTCGGGACGGTCGTGTTCCCATAGCGTGCCCGTCGTCTCCGCCATCTTGAGATAATATCCGCGGATCTCACGGACCATCTGCGCGTCGCAGCCTTCGCTCTTCAATACGATGAGCCGCAGAAGATTTCCTATGAAGGCGTTCGACGGCCAGACATCCTTGTGAAGCCCCTTGGCCTGCCGCTCGGGTCCGAATTCGTCCGTAAGCTTCTTCCACAGCTCGGGATGCGTCTTCGGTGTCGCTATGCCGTGGAAGAACGCATAGTACTGGCACGTCTCCGTAACGTCAGGATGCTTCGCGTTGTCACGGAACCATGCGCCGTCGTACGCGCGTTCGCGGATGAGCGACTTCAGCTTCTTCGACTGCTCGGCAAGCTCAGATCTGTTGTAGAGCCGCGCCGCCTTGGAGAGGACGTCCGAATACGTCATGTTCGACGGCCAGTTCACCCCGTCCTTGACGAGCTTCGTGTCGTTTGCGTGGCTCCACTCCACGAACACCCAGCCCGGCAGGTTCTCAAGCGCTCCATCCGCGTTCAAGTACTGCGCGTAAAACTTGAGAAGTCCCTCTACGCGAGGACGAAGCAGGTCGACGGTTTCGCGATCGCCAGTCCGGTCGAAATAGTTCGCAAGCTCGAGGATGAACCACATCGACCAGTTCGGTATGTAGTTCTTGTTTATGTGGTCGCCCGGATAGCACATCGGCACCATCCCCTCGGGAAGATGAGGGAACTCCTCGGCAAGCGCGAAGTTGCGCAGGAACGTCCGCTCGATCTCGTTCCTGCCCGTGAAGAAATGCTCGGCCAGACCCGTAAAATAGCTGTCGCAGAGCCATCCAGCGCGCTCGCGGCTCGGACAGTCCGTGAACACGTCGACCGCGTTCTGCGCGAAGGTCTCGCGCGCCGCCTCGAAGATCTTGCGGTCGGCGGGATCCTTGAGCGTGCACGCACGCGTCGCGTTCGGGTTTTTGTAGGTCCGCAACTCCAGCTTCTCGACAGTCGCCTCCCCTTCCAGCATGATCACCTCGGCGAACTTGAAGGTATAGGGCTCGAACGACTCGAATTCGTAATCTCCCGGCTCCTTCACGTCCCATAGAACAACATTGTTGCACCCGAAGCGCTTCAGGAAGTCGAGCTTTCCGCCCACAAGTATCTCGTCGAACCCGACGAGCAACCGCCCCGGCTTCGTCACATTCACCTTGAGCCGCAGGAATCCCGTGTTGTTGATCGCGCCCTCATAGCGGACGCCGCGCGACGCATCGACCCTCGCCGCTTCTCCGATCTCGAACTTCGCCTTCGGCTTGATTGCCCGCTTCCACCAGTCAACCGAGGGGGTGTACTTCAACTCAGCGGTCGGATAAGTACGCCCAAGAAAGCTCGTCTTCTCGCCCCAGAGGTTCGGCGCCTCGCCGAGATCTCCCGTCCGCAAGTTGACCGAAAGGACGTCGGTCGGACTGTAGGTACGGTCGATCTCAAACTTCGGATACGGCGCCCCGCGCTCGAGAAGCTTGACGGCGGGACAATTGGTGATGATGAGCGACTTGCTCTTGAACCCGTCGCGCTTCCACCATTCCCAATGGTCGTGCCGCGGCACTTCGTAGACTTCGCTCTGCGCGCGCTGGAGACTGTAGCGCTGGGTCTTGCGGACGCGCTCAGTGAAATTCGCGTCCCACTTTCCGTCGCCCGTGGCCCGCACGACCTTTCCGTCCGCCAGCACCTCGGCCTGAAGGAACGGATCGTGCTCGACGATGTAGTAGGTTGTCGTGTTGTAGGCGACGCCGACGATGTTCAGCCGATTGTCTCCTTTGCGCGCAACGCGCGAAAGGTCCCACTCGTCCATCCTGAACCATCCGTGCGGGCCGCGCGCCGGGCCGTATGCCGCGAACTCGCCGTTTACGAAGACCTTGAATATCGAGCAACCCGCGAGCCGCAGCTTGAGAGGCGCCTTGCCGTCCCACTCGAAATGCGTCGTGAAGGCGACGGACGAGTTGATCTCGCCTTTCTCCGCCGGCGTCCAGATCGGCTCGGCTACGTCAAACCGAACAGCAAACGCGGAGCATGCGAACAGCGCGCCCACCAGCGCCGCCGTCAGTTTCAATCGAATAAGTGTATTCATGCGTATTTTCGTTCGTACCTCATTCAAGTTTGAGGTCAGTATAGCAAAACGAACTTCAATCCGCAATGATACTAACTGATACCGCGAACATGCTTCAGATGCAGATCTGGCTCAACTCGGACACGACCTTCTCGGCCAGCGCCTGGTCTGGAAGGACAAGATCGGGGAGCCGCGAAAACGGAATCATCTCCACGGTAAGCGTAGCATCGAAGCCGACCTTCTTAAGCGCCGCGAATACGGCTTTGTAGTCGACGTCGCCAGACAGTAGCGAATCGCCGAAGCCGTGAAGCGTGCCGCCGCAGTCGTCGCCTTTCCAGTTCTTGACGTGAACGGCCTTGATGCGTTTCGAGCCGAGGAGCTCAATATAGTCCTGCGCCGGAGCGTAGATGAGACAGTTGCCGATATCAAGATACATGCCGATGCGATCGCTCTTGAACTGGTCGAGGAAGAGCTTCCATTCCATCGGCGAGAGAAGGAATCGCATCCACACGTTTTCAAGCGCGATGTTGACGCCAAGCTTCTCGGCGAACGGTATCAGTTCGTTGAGCGACTTCGCGGAATTTTCCCAGGCCGTCTTGTAGGGAACGACCGGACGCGAGGGAGCCCACGTCACATGTGTCGATCCGGGGACGACGAGAATCGTCTCCGCACCGATCCACGCGGCGATCTGCAGATACTTCTTCGTGAAGTCCACCGCGCGAAGACGCTCGCCTTCGTCCGCCGCGCCAAGCGACTCGGCGCCATAGTGTCCGCTCGCAAGAGTCCTTAGTCCTACGCCCTTCTCCTTCGCGTAGGCAGCGATTTTGCGGCACTCCGCCTCGTCGATGTCGATCGAGAGGCAGTCGCCGACCGTAAGCTCGACGCCGTCGAGTCCCTGCGCCTTCGCGAAGTCTATGAATTCGTACGGCGTCTTGTTCGGACCAAAACCGCCGAAAACCCAGTAGTTCAGAGCTTTATACATTTTCCCTCCTTTGCGGACTTCTCCTCGGCAAAGATGATCTTCATGGTGTCGGCAATCGAGTCGATTGTCTGGTACTTGGTCGGCTTGACGCCCTTGCGGACGCAGTCGACGAAATACGCAAGCTCCTGGTGCCAGCCGGTCGGACCGTTCTTGACGTCGAGCTTCGGCGTCACTTTCTTGCCGTTCTTGAGGAAGACATTGAAGCCGGTCGAGTCGAGTTTCAAGGTCGCCTTCTCACAGACGATCGTGAAGCTCATCTCGAAGGTCGCGCCCTTCGCCTGTTCCCAGCCGCCCTCGGCCATGACGAGGCGTCCATCACCAAAGTCGTAGGTCGTCACGACATGGTCGATTCCTCCATTTTTCGAGACAACACTCGATCCGACCGAACGGACGGCCTTGGGCTTGCCGAAGAAGTAGTTGACTTCGTCGGTGTCGTGCACATGCAAATCGAGAAGCGCGCCGCCGGAAATCGTGTCGTCCATGTACCAGTTCTTCCACGAGTTGCCGTCAACGCCGGGCGAGATGCGCTTGAAGGTCGCGGTGAGCATCTTCCCCGCCTTGCCGCTCTTGAAGTATTCCCAGGCGGCGCGGTATTCCGGCCATGCGCGGACGCAGAGACCGACATTGAAGAAACCCTTTGCGCGCTTCGCCTGCGCGACGAATGCGCGAAGTTCCGCTTCGGTGCGGCAGAGCGGCTTCTCGCAGAAGACGTGCTTGCCCGCCTTCAGCACCGCCATTGCATACGCCATGTGCATCGACGTCGGCACGCAGATGTCAACGACGTCGACGTCTGGATCTGCAATCAGATCCATCGCGTCCTTGTAGACCTTGACGCCAGAGAGATCGACCGGCTTCGAGTTGTCGCCGCCTCCGATGTTGCCGACGACCTTGGAGATGTCGCCCCTGCGCTTTGCCGGATCGACGTCGGCAAGCGCAACGACCTTCGCGCCCTTCACGCCCTTGTAGACGCCCCAGTGGGTAGTGCCCATGAATCCGAGACCGATGATTCCGACGTTTACCTTGGCTTTCACTTTTCAGTCCTTTCCTGTGTGGATTTCCGCCGGACATTATACAACGGATCGTATGGCTGAAATATAAAAATCGAAAACCATTATTGTAAAAATCGAACGGACATGATATACTAACCCGCGCCATGGACAGGCCCGCCAACGAAAGACGCATACTCGTCGTGATACCAACTTCGACCCTTACGCAGCGGCAGCTGCTGGAGGGGCTTCTCGAGTACGCCCACAGGTCGTCTCCAGGCGAGTGGCAGTTCCACCTCGACCTGCACGACTTGAACCGCCAGCATGTCAAAAGCCTCAGGTCATGGGGCTGCAACGGAATCATCGCCTACATCCTCAGCCCTCGCGAGCGTCGCGACTTCATCGCCTCGGGTCTTCCGGCCGTCTTCATAGAGCCGCTCCTTTCGGAGCCGCTGCCGTCGCAGCCGCGAAACGTCGTGACATTCATCAACGACCACGCGGCCGAAGGCCGTGCGGCGGCACGGTATTACCTCGCGCGGCGCTACCGCGCATTCGCCTACATAGGCACGGCCAAGCCGACGTTCTGGAGCGACGAGCGCCGCAGGGGATTCGTGCGCGAGCTTGCGGAAAGCGGCTTCAGGCCCCGCGTCTATCCCGCGCCGCCGCCCCGCGAGCAAAACGACTTTGCGCTCGAGTCGCGCCGCATCGCGCGGTGGCTCAAGAGTCTTCCTCGGCATACTGCCCTCTTCTGCGTGCACGACCGGCGCGCACAGCAGGTACTCACGACGGCCGCTTCTGCGGGAATCCGCGTACCCGAAGATCTCGCCGTCCTCGGCGTAGACAACGACGAGCTCCTCTGCCGGATGACCGTACCGTCCATCTCGTCGATTCCTGTAGACTATCACACATGCGGGATGGACGTCGGCCGTGCAATGGAAGACCTTCTCGAGGGGCGCAGGACGGAACATACGCGCATCACGCGGCACGAGACCGTCATCACCCGGGCGTCGACAGACGCGCAGGCGATAGACGACCCTTTCGTGGCGCGGGCCATTGCCTACGCGCGGTCCCGTCTCCGCGAGCGGAACGCCCTTCCCGACCTGGCGGCGATAGCAGGCTGCTCGAAGACGACGCTCAACCTCCGCGCCAGGCGTGCGTTCGGGCATACCCTCTCGGACGAAATCACGCGCATCCGGCTCGACGCCGCAATGGAGCGACTCGCAAGCACAAGTCTCCCTGTCGACGACATCGCGCGCGAATGCGGCTTCTGCGGAGCCTCCCACCTCGCCCTTCGGCTGAAGGCCGCCCGCGGCGTCACGCCGTCCAAACTGCGGCGCATGCCCTCGCCTTGATTTGCCGCGGAATCGGGAATCAAGTGGTGCATCCGCGTCGGACTTCCCGCGCGCGGCGAATGCGCCGCGCCCATGACGCACGAGGGGAAGCCGGGGCTCGGCTCAGCCGCAGGCGCGCCAGCTGCCGAGTATTCGCTTCTGCAGCGCCAGGGCAACGGCCTCGGAACGGTTTGCGACTCCAAGGCTCCTGAAGACCGCCGAAAGGTGCTTCTTGATCGTGATTTCGGAAAGACCGAACTGCTTGGCGATGTCAGAATTAGACTGGCCTTCCGCGACGGAGGCAAGGATCCCTATCTGACGGTCCGTCAGTCTGAACAGCGCGTTGTCCTCCTCGATCTGGGAAAGCAGCCTCTGCGGAATCGCCTTCCGCCCAGCCGCTACGTCGCGGATGGTGCCGAGGAGGTTCATGTCCGCCTTTTCCTTGAACACGACGGAGGATGCGCCGTCCGACACCGCCTTCGCGAGCTCCACCGAGGTGCCGTATGCGGTGAGTATCAGGACCTTGATGTCCGGATGCGACTCGTGGATGATCCTGGTCGCCTCGCTGCCGAGCATCTCGGGCATCATCAGGTCCATGATGACGACGTCTGGCTTCAGCGCATCGGCGAGCTCTACGGCCTGTCTTCCGTCCCTCGCCTGGCCTACGATCTCCATGTCTCCGGCAGTCGCCACGAGCGCCGCAACCCCCATGCGGGAGAGCATCTGGTCGTCGGCGTGCAGGATGCGGATTCTGCCGCGAACCTGCCGCCGTCTGGCCAACGCGAATGCCGGAGATGCTGTTTTCATACGCTCAGCGCCGCTTCGTCCTTCTTAACTTCGCTAGAGTCAAGCCCCATCTTCCTGAGGTCGACGTTGACTACGCCCCAGGGCTTGACGTTGCGCCAGTTCCCGCGCGTGAAGTCGGGGATCGACACAGGTTTCGAGCCCTTGCGGACGGAAGTCTCTGTCAGCTCGCAGAGGCAGCTCGTCGCTGCGAGATCGTAGACGTCCATGTCGAGCGGCTCGCCGTTCTGCAGACACCACGCCCACCTGAGATCCATGATGAAGTCCATTCCGCCATGTCCGCCGACCTTCTTCGCCATCTCCGAGACGTCGCGCCACATCGGATGCATGTACTTCTCGCGAACCTTCGCGGCATCGGCGTCGGAGAACCAGTTGTGCGCCTTGCGGTCAAAGCACTTCTCCTCGAACGCGCACTGGAAAGGATAGTCGCGGACAATGCCCCGCGTGCCGCTGATGAGGTTGACGCGGCTGTAGGGACGTGGAGAGCTCACGTCGTGCTGCACCATGATCGACTTGCCGTTTACAGTCTTGATTAGCGTCGTGTTCATGTCGCCCATTTCGGCCGGCGGATCCTTCTTCCGTGGATCGTCATCACCCAGCACCTCGCGCTTGAACACCTCGAAGTTGACATTGTGCGGCCCGTTTTCGAGCGACACGAGGAAGTCGAACCTGTCGCCGCGGTTGATGCCCATCGTCTGGCAGATCGGGACGAGTCCGTGCGTCGGGTAGCGGTTCCCCTTGTGGACCATGTTCTCGCCGTAGCGCCACTCGTGCTCGAGGTTCATGCTGTTGTTGACGGACGGGATCATCTCCCTGAGGTCGTGGATATACGCGCCTTCGGCGTGGTTTATCTCGCCGAACATGCCGAGCCGCGCGAGGTGGAGCTCGAGAAGCTCAATCTCGCCGTATACGCAGTTCTCGAGCTGCATGCACGGAATGCGCCACTTCTCGCTCGCCTCGACGAGCTCCCAGCACTCGTCGACGGTGAGCGCGCTCGTGACCTCGACAAGCGGAATCTTCCCTCCGTTGAGCGCGCGGAGCGCCACCGGCTGATGGAGCGCCCAGGGCGTCGCGCAGTACACTACGTCGCATTCGCCGAAGTCGCACAGCTCCTTGTACGCCTCGTCTCCGACGTACTTCTTCGGCACGGAACGGTACTTGTGGTCGGCAAGCCACTTGAGGTTGCGCTCGACCGCTGCCGGATTCCTGTCGCAGAGCGCGACGATCTCGACACCTGGTATCATCGAGACGCGATGGACCGCCGCGGTGCCGCGCTGCCCGACGCCGACGAATCCGACACGCACTGTCCTGCCCTTCAGCCCCTGAAACGCATAGTCCTGCATCTGACCGCCCTGGCCGAAACCAAAGCGGTTCATCTGGCATCCGGCGACCATGGCCGCGGCGCCCATCCATGCAGTGCCTTTCAGAAAATCACGACGATTCAGATTTGAATTCATTTTGTCCTTCCTTGTTTGGATTTTTGAATGATGATTCACTGTTTGAGAGGAGAATAGCTTGTTTCCGCATCCTTGTCAACCAGGAATCTGAATTTTTCGTATCCCTTCGACTCGCCGCCTGCGTGTTGTACGAAGAACACGCGCGCAACGCCACTCTCGCGATAGGCGCAGCCCCAGGTGGACCACGCACCGCCGTGCGACATCATCTGCCTGTCTTTCGAAACTCTCGCCCCGAACGAATAGTCCTCGCTGACGCACACCGGAGTCTGCTTTTCAAACCAAAGCGCCACCGTCTCAGGTTTCAGGACGCGCTTTCCGTTAAGGCCGACGCCTCCGTTCGCGACCATCGCAAAGAACTTGATCATGTCCATGGGACTTCCGAAAAGGCCGCCGCCGGCCTCGGGATAGCGGGTGTGGAGGGAATAAGGATACTGAAACTGATTGATAGCGACTTCCTTCGCCGGATTGTCGTCCGTCAGCACATACCCCTTCGCCATCCTCGCGCACTGCTCCTCGGTCGGGAAGAACGTCGCGTCGCGCATATCAAGCGGATCGAGTATCCGTTCCTTCAGAAGCGCCTCCCACGGCTGTCCCGCCACGGCCTCGACACAGGCCATCGCAACGTCGATTCCCCAGTTCGAGTACTGGTACTTCTCGCCCGGCGCCGCCACGCGTTCGCTCTGGGCGCCAAGGCGCGACAGGAGCTGCACCGGACGCCTGTCGATTGGCATCTCGGGGAAGAACTTGAGGCCCGACGTGTGCGACATGCACTGCCGGAGAGTCGGCACCTTATCGCCCTGCCATTCTGGCAGGTAGCGTGAAATCGGCTCGTCCAAGGCAAGCTTCCCCTCTTCGACGTACGAAAGAGCGAGGGCGCAAGCAATGGCCTTCGTGTTCGACGCAAGCCATCCGACCGTGTCAGCGGACATCGGCGTCTTCGCCGCGATATCCGCATAGCCGAAGCACTGCGTCATGAGCTTTCCATTGGCGCATCCGATTACGACTGCGCCCGGGATCTTGCCGGGACCTGATCCTATGTAGCTATCGCAGGAACTAGCGGCGCCTGCGAATTGACATGCAACTACGGCACATATGAGCAATGTCGCTTTCATCCTTTGCCCTTCAAGTGATTTCATCGGAAAGAAATGCGAAATCCACTCGGTGAATACTTTGATTCTGTCGCACCAATGTCAATATCAGCGACGCCCTTGCGCGAGACGAACTTTACACGAGGCTGCCCATAGAAGTCAAGCGTCCCCACGAGGCTGTATCCAAGGACGGACGCGGCCTTGTCTGCATCGCCGACACTGCTGCCCGGAGATCTGGACTTAAGGCGGAAATCGCCCGCATCCGGCGATTTAAAGAGCGGACTTCCCGTCTGCGGATTCGTGCCATATGTCGCCGTTGGGCAAAGGCAGTTGAATCCAGTCTCGCTTTGACGTGTTTCATCGTCAAAGCTGAAATAGAGATCCTCGCTGTCGGGCGAAGTGTTGCCCGAAATAATCGTATTGACAAGCTCCGGCCCGTAAAAAACGTTGTTGTACCAGAAATAACTGACATTGGCTTCGATCGCGACTCCGCCGCTCCTCGCAGCAGCCGAATTGCCGACAATCGTGCAGTTGACAATTTTCACATGCTGCCAGGCGTCAGGCACGATGCTGACACCGCCCGCGTTGACGCCATGGTTAGCCCAGACAATGCAGTTCACCATCGTGCCGCCACTCTTATGAATGCGGACGCCTCCAAGATTTGATCCTGCCGTCCCTTCGTTGTGGTCGATCATGCAATGTGTCATGACGGCCTTCGTTCCGTTAAGCGACACGCCCGCCGTTCGATTGACGGTATAGTTTGCTGCCAGCGACTTGCAGCCCGTTACGCGCGCCTGCGTGAAGAGTCCCGCCTTGATCTGCGCGCCGGCGCCCGTAAAGTTGTAGGCAGTCCCCGTTGTAATCCCCGAAATTGTCAAATTCTTGACGCATGCATCTGCATGGTCGACGACAAGAGCCGCATCGAGCTTTGTCGCGCCATCACCCGCAAGTATGCACGCGTCGCGGCCGGAGCCGGTGAGCGTGACTCCGTTCGTCACGTAAAGCGTCTGGTTGAGCGTATACGTGCCGTCCGCGAGCGCAATGACCTCGCCTGGCTGCGCATTGTCGATTGCGGACTGGATGTCGGCAATTGTCGAGGTGTTCGGCATGACAACATCACCATTCGCGACGAAAGCAGCCACGACGACCAATGAACACACGATTGATTGATTCAGGTTTTTCATAGTCATTTCCTGCTTTATAATATTATTGCGAATGCAGGCGGAGTCCTTATAAGACATAAATTATCACGCCATTTTTCTTATCTGCCGCGCGTCCGACGGCCTCGATCTCGGCATAGTAGTTCGCGTTGGCATAGACGGCCGCACCGAATACAACCTTCAGAGCCGTGACATTTTGCGCGATGTAACCAGTTTCAGCATCGGTCAGTGTCGCGCAGATGATGTTCTGTGTGGTCCCGTCGCCTGCGATTTTCCCGGACGACGATCCTGCCACTTCGACCCACTCGTCGGACCCCTCGCATTTCACCTTGACGGACGCAATGTTGACGCCGCTGTAATGCGGATCGGCCAAGTAGCAAGAGGAAATGCGAAGTTGCTCGAGCGTTACGGGAGCATCAAGAAGCCAGTCGATTTCCGCATTTGGCTGGATGCCCACGATCCAGTCCTTGCCTGCTTGACTCGGAACCGCTCCATCAGCGAGGACCAGCAGGTCATTGGTGCCATAACCATTTGGCTGATGACTGCTATCCATCTTCCCCTTCACACCTGCCAGCACATTGTCAGAAAAAGGCTGCCAATCGCCCGGCATGCATGCCCCCGTCGTCCATACCACCGTGGAATCAGATGCCGACAATGTCGTAAACGTGCCGCTCTGTACTGTCCCTTTGGCAGTCGGGGCGTTGTTGGAAACGGTGAGTTCGTAGGTGTATGTCGTTCCCGCCGAGAGTCCCTGCATCCAATATTCGAACGCTCCCGTCACGCCCTCGGCGATTTTCGCCGCCGCGCCGCCGTCGAGCGCGAGATAAACATCGCAGGCGGTCGCGTCCGTGCCAACATCTGCGATTGTGCCGGAGACCTTCGCCTTTGTCTTGACGGGGGCGATGGCGAAAGCCCCGATGACGGGTCCTGTCGCCCCAGCGAACCCAACAGCTTCGATCTCGGCATAATAATTCGCAAAACCAGTCTCGCACGTGCCGAATGTAATCCTTAGTCCAATAATGTTCTGCACCACAGGGTCTTCACCATTGGTCAAAACGGTGTAATTGATCTTCCCTGCGGAACTCTCGCCGTTATACTGAGACTCGCCGGCGACCTGCGTCCAGCTGGATTCGCCAAAGAACATCGCTTCCACCTTGGCAATGTGCACTCCGTCATACGCAGTGCTACTCAGGTAACATGTGCATATCCGTATCTGCTCGAGGGTCTTTGGCGCGGCAAATGTCCAGGAAATGTTTTCGCCATTCTTAAACCCGAAGATGCCGCCCTTGTTCTCCGTAGTAGACGTGGGCACGCTTCCATTCGTCAGGACCGCAAGATCCGAGCTGTCGTAGCCCGTTGCGCCAACCGACGCAGATGTGCCCGTCACATTCAGGAGAATGTTGCCGTCCAACGGCTGCCAGTCGGCCGGCGCGTACGATCCAGTCGTCCACGCAGGTTCGGCATGGAGGTTCAGAGTAAAGGCGACCGCGAGAGCGGGCAGCAGTGAAGTCACAATCGTCTTGCTCATTTTAATCACTCCTTCTTAAGGCATGACAGTATAGAGTTCGTGTTGTTTGTTCGCTTAAATTATACACCCGCACACCAGTAGGAGAAAACCCCTCCAACTGGAGGGTATATGATTTGGACGGTTGCACAGCCATCGCGTGCAACCGTCCAACTTGTTATTTTAGCTTTTCGTGTGCTTCGTGTATTTCGTGGTTACCTCACAACTCCATCGCCGCCTTGAAGAAGCGGCAAGTGGATACCGGGACTTGATAGACGCCATCGCCGATCTTAGTTGTCGTCAACGCACCATAGTTGCCGTCGACTGTCTCACTGCCGAGGATCGTAACCTCGCCGTCTGCCGGGACCATCACACCGAACTCTACCGCCTCATCATGCACGGAGATGCTTGTGATCTTGAACGCAACGCCCCAGCCCGTTCCGTCATAGACGTATGTGACGCCCTGCACCACGATACGCGCACCCTTACCCTTTGGAGTCTGCGTGTCAGCCGAGTCAATTACGATGCGTGACGTGCAGTCCGCCAGCTCCATGTCGCTTGGGAACTTCAGAAGCGACGTCGAGGACATCTGGAAGTTTCCTTTGACCTGGCTTCCGACAAGAGCCGAAAGGTCCAATGTACCACCGGACATGTTCATCCTGCCGGAGGCCATTTCGAACCGCCCAGTCACGCTCGGCATGCCAGTATCGACAATTTCAACGGTGCAGCCGGTCAGCCATCCTTCAGCATAGCTCAGATCATTACCATTGAGGTCTATCTTGACCGACTTGTTGATCACCCCAACGTGACCATCAGCTACCTGGTCAATCACGGCATTTGCGCCAACTGTGATTGTATCGCCGACATTGGCATTGCTATATGCGTTCGTCCAGCTGTCGTAACCCGTCTCGCCGATGTAGAACATCGGCTCAGGGTCGGCGCGAAGGCCCAGGGCCAGGATGCCAGCGGCGACGAACAACAAGGAACGTATAGTTATTTTGCTCATTTTGGTTACTTCTTTTTTGGCCATTTGGAAATATTTTCTGGGTTGTCTTTTGACGACCCAAATTATACAACACCCCTTCGCCGCTGAAAACCCCGCCAACTGGAGGGTATAAGGAGTTCGGCGGATGCGCTGCCAACGCACTGCCGCAGGCGCACGAATGGCGCCATTAAAATTCCTGCGCATGCAGGATGCTATTTCCGCCAAGCGGTCTCTACCCGGCCCTTGTCATCTCAAGCGAATGCTAAATGACATTGGGTACGACTCGATGCACCCCAAATCGGGCTTCCTGCTGACCACACGTGGCTTACCCGCTAAATCGAGCGCCATTTCCATCCAATCCTCCAGCAACCCAGCATTTATTGCAGGAGATCCTGTAGCAGGAGAGTAATCTCCCCTTTCCGGCCTGCGGAATATCCTTGCGCCAGCGGCAACGGCGATGTTGTGGTTCTCCGCCGTGACAAAAGCTGAGTCCCCCGCACGGTCATTGACAAGCGTGTAGCCGATTCCGGCGGCGCCAGCGCTGTTGTATATGTTGGAGACGGCGCCGGGGAATGCGGACCAGTTGTCCGCAATGATGCAGTTCGTCACGCTGCCGCCGTTGACGACAAGGCCGGCAGCGTATCTCCATTCCTTTGACGTGTCCATCTGCGAGTTAGTGTTCGCAACAAAAGTACAATTTTCAACATACCCACCAGCCACTCCATTTAACTTGCCAACATAGGCAGGTGTGCCACGCACACTTAGGCAACGCGTAACAAGCGAATCGCGGAGGATGCCTTTGGAAAACACTCCGATGACATCACCCCCGTCCCATTGACTGGGATTATATTGAGTAAGTTCCCAACAATCCTCTACACGAATGCGATCCGCGAGTCCACCAGAGATGTATATGACTCCACCCTGCAGGTTCGCCCCGCCCGACGCATACGAATCAATCCGCGAAAAGAGACAGTCGGACACAGTCCCAGCCGTCAGATAAAGACCGGTACCATTCAACGCACTTCTATGGCATTCTAGATCGCGGAAAACACAATTCGTGAGAACAGCTTCAGCATCTGACACCACTGCAAAACCGCGAGTAAAATATTCATTGCCAGAATAATCCGTTCCAGGACGACCGCCTATGAATGTTACGCCGCTTACATAGGCATCTCCAGAGACAAGGTATAGCGCATAACACATACCTGTCGAGCCAAATGTTTCGCGTACATCGTCCATGCGAACAATTGTGTTCTCTGGTCCATCAATAGATTCGATACGCGACCCATTACCATCGCCCACTTTGATTCTCTTATCGATTGTGTAGCTGCCTCTGGCAATGTAAAGCGTACCACCGTTGCCAACCAACCGGAAAGCCTTGTTAATTGACGGAGAGCCCGTTTCCTTTGTATCATAAGGAAATGAATCCGACCCGCCTATGTTTGCGTAGACCACACTCGCTAGGACATCTATGGCAGCACGATTAACGGTCTCTGCATACTTCCCGCCATCGCCATGTACCTTGAGCTCGACATCCCAAACACCTTTAGGCAGGTCAATAGAGGACAAGCGCTCGCCACTGACACTTCGTTCCTCACCATCCTGTTGGCGCTTAAATGCCCACTCGGCCGTAGTCACCGTCCAACCGAAAGCATCGGCCTCAAGCGTCACTCTCGCCTCGTCATTCGCACCATTAGACGTCACTCGCATTCTGCAGTCGGAAGCACTTGCCCCCTCACGCTCATAACATCCCATGTCAACGGCCGTGCTGATGATTCGCGCATTGCCGTCAAGATCGACAGCCCCATTCATCCAATCCTGATATATTCCATTGTCACTGCAATAGGAATACTTGGTATGGTAATTGCCATTTTCCACATCAATGAATAGCGGATCAACAGAGATGTTGTCATCCGTGCCAAAAAGAAGCGGCTTGGTGTCATTGTGCACAAAGGTGCAAGTAATTGCATTCGCAAGACGAACATTCACATTGTCGCCGTCAAAGTCGGTATTATTCCAGATAATGTTGTTACGCAAGACCACAGTGTCACTCGTGACCCAAACACCATACGCATCCGATTCTACATTGAACTGGCGATTTCCAGCGATCGTGCAATTCTCAACAGTGCCACCATTGGCAGAGACGCCCGAGGCATTGCGATGGCCGACATTGTCGACAATTAAGCAACCACGCAACGTGCCACCGGAAATGTAGACTGTTCCGCCTGCCTTGTTATTGGGGTTGCAAGCGTAGGAGACATTGTTTGAAGCAATCACGCAGTTCTCCACCAGACCGCCTGTCATGTAGATGGCTTCGCCTGCACCCTCGTTTCCACCAGTGTTATACGCCTCGCACCTCGTAATTGTGCAACCGCGCACGGTACCGCCTGACATTTTTATGCCGCCACCATGGCTCTGTCCGTTTTTCGTCTTGATGCCTGTAATCAGGCAGTCAACGAGAAGTCCTGAATTCATGTTTATTCCGCTATGCGGGTCTGACCTGGCTGTAACCGTAAGGTTCGAGACTATCGTCGATCCAGAATTCTCAATCTTGATTGCATTTGCCTGCGATCCGCTCACAAGCTCAAGGACGACATCCCCGGGCGCGCCGCCGGCGCCGATGAGCGACGCGCCGTTGGAGATCGTGATTGCCTTGTTGAGTGCAAACGTTCCAGAGGCAAGCGTCACCGTTCCGCCCGGTGCGGCGTTGATCGCAGTCTGGATGTTCGTCGTATCAGTCTCGGCAGTACCCGTTGGGCTAATGGGATCGGCAAGAGCAGTCATACAGGAAAATCCTGTAGCGGCAAGAATGGCAAAGGCGAGTCTGTTCATTTGCGTCTCCTTTTTCTTGATGTGACGGCTAAATCATAGCAAAAAAGGATAAGCCAAACAATTATACGAAAGTATCATCATGCAAAGCGATTGCCAAATGCCGTCTCCAAGGGCAAAACACACACCTGATATCCGCATCGCTGTAGCACAATTACGCTCAAATTTCGAATGCCTGCTTCGTCGCTCCAAATTACCTCACAAATCCAGCGACGCCTTGAAGAAACGACAGTCCGACACCTGAACGCTGTACAGGCCGTCGGCGACTTTGGTCGTCACAAGAGCACTGTACGTACCGTTGACTGTCTCGCTGCCCAGAATCGTAATCGTGCCGCTAGTTGAAGCCGTCACGCCGATCTCCACCGTATCCGGCTTGACGGCTATTCCTGTAATCGCGATTTCCGCCTGTCCGCCCCAGCTCGTCCCGTCCCATGTGTATGTGACGCCCTGGACGACAATCTGTTCGCCTACCGGTTTCGACCCCATGTTGATCTTGGCAGTACACTCCGCGAGCGTCATGTCGCCAGGGAATTTCAGCACGGTCGATCCGTTCGTCCAGAACGAACCCGCGAACACCAACTGGCTGCCGGCGAGGGCCGACAAATCCAAGGTGCCGCCCTGCACGTTCAACGAGGCTCCCGTGATCGTGAAACTGCCGGAAGGCTTTTGCGAATCGACCACCGTGACGGTTGCAGGCCACCATCCGCCCGTTACGTTAACGTTGCCGCCGCAAAGGTCGATCATAAGCTCTTTGCCGACCGTTCCGGAAATCTCCGCATCCTGACCGACGATAATCGTATCGCCGTTCTGCGCCGCGGCATACGCATCCGCCCAGCTGTCATATCCCGTCTCGCCGATGTAGAACATCTTGTCGCCCACCGGCGGCTCCGGCGGGTCTACGGGCTCAGTGTACATGTAGGTCGCGGACACGACTGCGCTCGCGTTCATCCCGTCCGCAAAGGCGCTGGCCTTAACCGTAGTCGTGGCGGAAAGCGCGATCGGCGCCGTGTAGACCGCGCTCTCGGCGGTCGGATCGCTGCCGTCGAGCGTGTAGCGAATCGTCGCACCGGAAGTCGCGCAGGCGATCGTCACGTTCGTCGTCGGATAGAAGATGCACGCGGCCGGGCTGAAGGTCGGCGTCGCGACCGTCGGAAGCGGCGCGGGAGCGCCCGAAAGCGCCGCGGCAAGTACGCCGCGGAAATGCGGTGAGAGCCACACCTCGTGATATTCCGCGGAAGGATGTCCGAACGACGTCTCGCCCGGGACAATTGTCTCAGGGCAGTCGCGCGTGTAGCGCTGCGCGAAGGACCCTTCCGCCGTCGGATTGTCGGCGATGTGGTGGAAGTCGAGCGGATCGTCCGGATTCTCCGTCAGCCAATCGTAGAACGCGATGCCGCGATGGGCCGCGACGGCGCGAAGCGTATCGTTCGCGAGTTCATGCGCAGAAGCGACGACGTTGTAGTAGTAGAGGCTGCCGACAAGGACGAGTCTCGCGTTCGGCGCCTGGGCCTGGACTACGTCGATGGCCTTGTTCATGTAGGCAGCAAGCGTCGTCTTGCCGTCGTCGATGCTGTCGGTCGGCGTCCCGACGTCAGCGGCAGAGCGGGCCAGTCCCCAGTCGTTCACCGAGCCGAAGATCGTGACGACATCGACGTCGGACGGAAGCGGATTCGCCAGCAGGCGTTGGTAGAAGCACTTGCCGCCGTCAACGTCGTACTTGTTCTTGTAGCCCGTGCTGCCCATTCCGTTTGTGTAGACAAGCTGGATGCCAGTATCGGCGGCGACGAAGTTGTAGTAGTAGTTGCCGATTCCAGGGGCAAGAGTCGGATCGGTCAGCGAATCGCCTATAACCGCCCACTTGTAGGCAGACCAGTCTGGATGCACTTCGTCGGTCGTCGTAAACGTTCCGCTTGCCTCGCAGCCCATGACAGTCGCGGCGTTGTTGGAAACAGAGAGCAGATAGCTGTAATTCGTGTTCTGCGAAAGTCCCTCAAGTTCGTAATGAAAGGCGCCGGCGTTGCCAGAGTAAATCTTGACCGGAGCGCCGAGGTGGTTCGCGTCCGATCCGTACGCGAGATAGACGTCGCATGAACTCGCGCCCGTACCGACGGAAACGACCGAGCCAGAGAACTCGGCGGACGCGCCCCACGGCTTGACCTTGAGGCCACTCAGCACAGGCGGATAGGCCTCGCTGCTCGTCCTACCGACAGCCTCGATTTCAGCGTAGTAGTTCGCAAACGCCTCGACCGATCCGGAGACAAACTTCAATGCGACCACGTCAAGGGCGAGATAGCCGAGCCCGGGATCGCTGAGAAGCGCGTACTGTGCGCCATTGGCGCTGGCGTTGCCAGACCTGGTGATGCTCACGCCGAGCGAAACCCATTCGGACGATCCGGAGGTCTGGACCAGAATGTCCTTGACGCTAATGCCTGCGTAGATTTTAGAAGACCAGAGAGAAGAAAAGCGGATTTTCTCAAGCACCTTCGGCTCGCTGAAATTCCACACGAGCTCCGCGTCAGGACAAAACCCGACGATCTCCGTGGAAGCCGCAGTCGCAGACACCGCCCCGTCGGTCAGCTTCGAAAGGTCCTTGCTCGCAGCAAACGAAATCTTGCTCGAGTCTGTAGCCACAGCCGTCAAACCTGCGAGAATGTTGTTTTCGAGACCCGTCCAGGTAGATGGATCATAGTCGCCCGTCGTCCAGGTGCGGACGGATTCGCCCGACGGAGGGTCGTCCGGCGGCGGATCGTCCGGCGGTGGATCGTCTGGGGTTTCGCCGCCTGGTGCAATTGCCTCGATCTCGGCGTAGTAGTTCGCGACGGCAGCCCCCGCCTTGTTGAACGAAATCTTCAGACCAGACACATTCTGGGCAAGACAACCCGTCACTTCGTCCTCCAAGGTCGCCATAAGCGCACCCGCGCCGCCCGTCATGTGCGAGTTGGGCACACCCAGAGCAACCCACACGTCGCCTTTGAGAACATAGACGTCATTGACGCCAATTTTGGCATAGGTTTGACTGCTCCAACGGGAGGAGATGCGTATCTTTCCGATGGACTTGGGCGCGTTAAAGGTCCAGATTGCGTCCATGTCGCCGAATCCGACGACCTCATTGCTCGAGAACTCCACAGGAGCTTTGCCATCGACCAACTTCCCCATATCCTGGCTCGCGTAGATCGGGAGCGTGCCGGTATGCGAAGCCGCCGCGTTCGCGAGCAGGTTCTCCCCGAGCGGTGCCCACGCTGATGGCTCGTAGGCCCCGTTCGTCCACTGCGGATCTGGTTCCGCCACTGGAGGCTCGCCGAGCGTGTAGGTCGCGAAGACGATGTCGCTTGGATCCTTGTTCGCGGCGAAAGCGCGGGCCTTCACCGTCGTCGTGGCGGAGAGCGCGATCGGCGCTGAATAGACCGCGCTCGACGCGGTCGGCTCGGTGCCGTCGAGCGTATAGCGGATCGTCGCGCCAGAAGTCGCGCAGGAAATGGTCACGTTAGTAGAGGGAGAGAAGAAGCAGGACGCAGGCAACAGAACGGGATCCGCAACCTGCGCAGACGATGACGCGTCCTCGACCGCCTGAGGCGCGACTGGCGACATCGGGAGCCCATTCTCGTTATAGAGATTCAGGCGCTGGCCGTCCTCGAACTCGGTCTCGCGCGTGATGCACCAGTAGCCGTAGTGGAACTTCGTCGGGGCTGCGACGCCATCCGCGCGCAGGACGATCGTCTCGCCCTCAACGGTCGCTACGGCGTCTTTCCAGACATTGTCACTGCCGCAGATCGCAAACCCGCGTATCGGGTCCGTGCCCTTCTTGACCCAGCGGCTTAACTCGACCGCCGAGGCCGGCTTCATCCGGCCGGCCGTGAGTCCTTTCGCCGTACCAGACTTGAAGAAGACGCGGACGGATCCGTCGGACTCCCGCACCGCGCGGGTGAAGACCGGACCCTCCGCCTGAAGGTCAGTCTCGCCGTAGAGGTCCCGGCGCGCGAGGAGCGAGAGACGGCGCCCGACGAAGTTCTTGTCGGTCGGATGGAGGTCGTCCGGGCCCAGGCATTTGACGCCGTCCACGATGGTGACGAGGCCGTGCGTGCCCTTGTCGGACATGTTCCAGAGCCGTTGCGCCTCGCGGATGCGAACGTAGTTGTGGGCGACGGCGCTCTCAGTCGGAGCCGGATACGAGTCGAGACCGACCGTCCCCGCGGAAGTGCTGTAGCCGGGCGTCGCGATCTGCACGGCGTAGAACGGCAGGTCTCCGTTTTCGCCCCAGCGGTCGCGGCGATCCTGCACGAGGACGTCCATGAGCTTCTTGTAGTCGTCCGCCTTCATCCCGGCGTCCGTGCAGCCCTGGTACCAGAGAACGGCGCAGAACTTCGCGCGGAGGATCGGCGCCATCATGTTGTTCCAGTACCAGCCGTCCGAGGAACCGGTGGAGCCGTACGTCTGGTATCCATTCGCGCTGAGGACCGACGGGGCGATCCACTCGCGGATGGCCGTGCCGCCGGACGAGGCATGGATGATGCCGATCGGGATGTCCTGCCCCTTCTCCGCGTTCGCCCTGCGGATGTAGTGGGCGAAGTTGAGGGCGACGCTGCTGACATGGTACTTGTTGCTTGCCACACCGTTCATCGTCGCTGGAGCCCAGTCGAATCCTTCGCCGAAGTACTTGATCGTGTCGTCGACCGGCTTGATGGGCGGCAGGTCGAAGAGCTTCTCGCTTGTCGCGTTTTCAGCGCTCCGCGCAATGCGGATGAAGCGGATACCGTCGTCGTCGCGGCAGAAGTCCTTGACAGACTGCGGCTCGTGGAAATCCTTGTAGTCGAGGCGGCGGTCCATGTTGCTCTGTCCGCCCGCGAGGAACACGTCGCCTACAAGGACGTCCGAAAGCGAGATGGACTCGTTCGCGCTGTCGGTGATCGTCAGCGTCTGCGGCGTCGCCGAGAGCGCGAACGGCTGCGCGAATGTCGTCTCCCAGAAGCCGTCGGCCCCGGTCGTGGCGTTCGCGGTCTGTCCAGCGAACGAGACGGTCACGGTGCGGCCCGCGGCGTCCTTGCCCCAGACGGTTATCTTCTTCCCGCGCTGGAGGACCATGTGGTCCTGCCAATAGGCGGATACCGCGAGGTCTCCCGCCGCCGCAAAGCCCGCCGCCAGAGCGCCGAGCGCCATCGCCAACATTGTCTTGAACTTCATGTCGTGTCCTCTTTTTACGTGTGTGAACGCTGCATCACCAGCGTCGCCAAAATTATACACCCGACCTCTCTTCATTGAAAACCCCTCCAACTGGAGGGTAGTGGATTTACTGTTTGCCGCATCAATATATGATATAATTTTCGGCATGAAAAAATGGACACAGATGCTTTTGTATGCAGCCGCGTCAATCGCGCTTGCCGATCTTCCTGGAGCCGTGACGAATACGGAAATCAGGTCCATGATGGGCATCTGGGACAGCACTACGCCGGGGACGCACAATTTTTTCGCCCTCACGGGAACGGTCCATACAATCCTGTCATCCGCGACGGAAACGACTCCTGCCGCGTCCTTCATCGTCGACGACGGCGAACTGCTCATCCCCGTGTTCAACAGAGCGCCATCACCAGTCGCGCTACAGCAGGGAGACCGCGTTTTCATCTCCGGCATCTTCGGCCTCCAGAAACACGACTACGGCAACGAGCCCTACGCGGTCGCACATGAAATCCTGATTCTCGGGAGCGGCGCCGTGGTCAAGCCAGTTCCAAGGAAACTCCATGACCTCTCGAGCATCAACGACAACCTGCGTCTCATACGGACTACTGGAACCGTCATCGACTGGCGCACAAGCGAAGACGACCCCAACTTCATCTGCCTTACCCTCAAAGACGGTCCGACGACAATGCCGGTTCTCCTCCCTTCAGTAGCCCCGGACGCCGTCAACCAGCTTCTGGAGTCCCAGGTGTCTGTGGTCGGCACGTTCAACTGGGCGCTTCCGTCCGTACGCCGCTACGCAAGGCCCTTGATCGTGTCGCAGATCGAAGGCATCAAGGTTCTCTCCCCGCCGCCCCCGCCGCAGAGCATTCCCTTCCTCGAACGCAAGATCTACCAGACGCCCGAGAACGTCCGCTCGCTCGGCAAGCGGAAGATAAGCGGCGAGATCATCGCCGTATGGCAAAAACGCAATCTTCTACTCAGGGACTACGACGGACGAATCGTCCGCGTCAAGCTTTCACACCGCAACGAGGCGGTTCCGCGCCCGGGCCTGCACGCGACGATATGCGGATATCCTGAGACGGACCAGTTCAACATCATTCTCGGCACGGCGACGATTTCCTCGTCCGCGCCCGAGACCTCGCCGCCGCGACCCCCTGTCCGCCTCATGTCGCTCGCAGACGTCATCGTCAAGAGTCCCTCCGGCTCCATCACCTTCAAGCCCTCCTACTACGGGAAGCTCATCACTCTGGGAGGCACGATCCGCAATCTGCCCTCGCTCGGCAACGCGGAAGGCCGCATCGGGCTCGACTGCGGCGGACTTCTCATCCAGCTCGACACAAGCTCCTGCCCCGAGGCGACCGAAGGGCTCGAGCTCGGATGCCAGATCGAGGCGACGGGAGTCTGCCTTCTTGAGACCAACGACTACGACGCCCAGGCCGACATGCCCCACATCAGCGGACTTACGCTGATACTGCGCGGCAGGAACGACATAGTCATCGTCTCGCATCCACCATGGCTGACTCCGGCGAGGTTCCTGATCATCCTCTCTGCGATGGCGGGCGTGCTTGTCCTGGTTCTCATCTGGAACGCCTCGCTACGCGTCCTTGTAGAACGGCGAGGCCGGGAACTCGCGCGGAAGCAGGTCGAGGCGACCCACGCCAAGTTCAAGACGATCGAGCGAACGCGCCTCGCGACAGAGCTGCACGACTCCGTCGTGCAGAATCTGACGGGCGCGGCGCTCGAAATACGCGCTGCGCAGGTGGCACTACCCGCAACGGATGAGGAATCTGCACCGCATCTGGACATCGCCCTCAAGACGATAAACTCTTCGCGTTCCGAGCTAAGGAACTGCATCTGGGATCTCCGCAACCAGGCGCTCGAGAAGAGCGACATAGACGAAGCCATCCGCATCACCCTTCAGCCGCATCTTGTTGACGCCCAGCTCCAGGTGCGCTTCAACGTGCCGCGGAGAAAGATACCCGACAACGACTTCCACAACATTCTCTGCATCATCCGCGAACTCGTCGTAAACGCCGTGCGCCACGGCCATGCGACGACGCTCAGGGTCGCGGGAACAATCAATGGCGGACGGCTGCTTTTCTCCGTCGCGGATGACGGCTGCGGCTTTGACCCCATGACGCGCCCGGGCATGGAGCAGGGGCATTTCGGGCTCGAAGGCGTTATGGAACGGGTCAAGGCGCTGGACGGCACAGCCGACATCGCAAGCGCGCCCGGCAAAGGAACCCGCGTCGCAATAGACATTCCACTTCCCGAGGAGACATGACAATGAACAAGATTTCCATTCTGATTGCCGATGACCACAAGATCGTCCGCATGGGGCTGAAGTCCCTCTTTGCCGCGGAAAAAGACCTCGCCGTCGTCGGAGAAGCCGACGACGGCGGCCTTACCGTCTCGCAGGCGCTTAAGCTCAAGCCCGACGTAATAATAATGGATCTGATGATGCCGAAGAAGGACGGCATCGCCGCGACTGCCGAAATCTGCGCGAAGCTTCCCGGCACAAGAATCGTCGTCCTCACCTCCTATTCCACCTCAGACAACATAGCCGCGGCGCTTTCGGCCGGCGCGACTGGCGCGGTGATGAAATCGGCGGACGACAGCATCCTGCTCACGGCCGTTCGCACAGTCGCCGCGGGAAAGAAATTCATCTCTCCAGAAGTAAAAGGGCTTCTTGCGTTCGACCCCCCTGCGCCAACGCTTTCGCCCAGGCAGCAGGAAGTGCTCTTCTCCCTCGTCAAGGGCTTCAACAACACGGAGATCGCCGATCAGCTCGGCATCAGCAGAACCGTCGTGAAGGAGCATGTCGAGACCCTTCTCGTCAAGCTCGGAGCCGCCAACCGCACCGAAGCAGTCGGCATCGCCCTGCGAAAGAACCTGGTCAAGGTCTAAGACCGGGCGACGTTAGACGCCACTTGTCAGAGACTGCGCGGCAGCTCTTCGAGGGTGTAGCACTCGATGACGTCGCCGACCTGGAACTCCTCGTAGCCGGCAAAGCACACGCCGCACTCCTGCTGGCCGGTGACCTGCGCGACCTCGTCCTTGAAGTGACGCAGGGTCTGCACCTTGCCGTCCCAAATCTGCTGGCGGTTGCGGAGGATGCGGTACTTCTCCTTGGCGATGAGCGAGCCGTCGAGCATCTGGGAGCCGGCGATCTTGCCGAGCTTTCCGATGTCGTAGATCGCCTTGATCTCGGCGTGCCCCTTGACGACCTCGCGGTATTCCGGCGGGAGGAGGTCGAGCATCGAGTTCTTGACGTGGTCGATGAGCTCGTAGATGATGCGGAAGGAGTTGATCCTGACGCCGTCGTGCCTGGCCTGCTGCTGGACGCCCGAGTCGTTGCCGATGTCGAAGCCGACGATTATCGCCTTCCCTGCAGCGGCCGACTTTACGTCGGTGAGCGACACGTTGCCCGTGCCGGTGCCGATGACGTTGAGCCCCACCTTCTCGGACTTGATCTCCTGGAGGGCGGCAACTACCGCCTCGAGGGTGCCCTGATTCTCGGACTTCACGATGACGTTCAGCTCGCGCTTGCCCTCGGCGGCCATGCGGCGCATGAGCGCGTCGAGCGTCGTCGCCTTGGACGACGAGAGCTCCTGCTCCTTGCGCTCCTGGGCGGTCTGCTCCGCAAGAGTACGCGCACGCTTCTCGTCGAGCATCACGCGGAACTCCGCGCCCGCGTCCGGCACGCCGGAAAGCCCCGTGCACTTGACAGGCATTGCGGGCGGCGCCTCCTTGATGCGGCGGCCATGGTCGTCGATGAGCGCGCGCACCTTGCCGAAGTGCTCGCCGATGAGAATCGCGTCGCCGACCTTGAGCGTTCCGCCGGTGACGAGGAGCGTCGCGCACGGCCCGAGGCCCTGCTGAAGCTCCGCCTCGATGACGTAGCCGTTGGCGCGGCGGTTCGGGTTGGCCTGAAGCTCAAGCACCTCGGCCTGGACGAGAATGTTCTCGAGAAGCGCGTCAACGCCCTCGCCGGTCACACCCGACACAGGGCAGCATATGATATCGCCGCCCCAGTCCTCCGGCGTAAGCCCGCGCTTCTGGAGCTGCTGCTTCACGCGGTCGACGTTCGCAGTCGGCTTGTCGCACTTCGTGATGGCAACCATGATCTGCACGCCCGTCTGGCGCGCGACCTTGATGCACTCCTCGGTCTGCGGCATGATGCCGTCGTCAGCGGCAATGATGAGCACCGCGATGTCGGTGAGCTGCGCGCCGCGGGCACGCATCGCGCTGAACGCGGCATGGCCAGGCGTGTCGAGGAAGGTGATCTTCTTGCCGGCAATCTCCACCTGGTAGGCGCTGATCTGCTGCGTTATGCCGCCGGCCTCGCCCGCAGCCACGTGTTCCTTGCGGATCCAGTCCATGAGCGTTGTCTTGCCGTGGTCGACATGACCGAGGAACGTGACGACCGGAGCGCGCGGCTTCAGGGTCTCGGGCGGATCCTCTGGAATGAGATCGTCTGCGTCGATCGCCTTGAGGACTGGCTTTGCGGCTGCCTTGTCGCGCGCATGCTCCACTGTCACCTTGAAACCGTACTTCTCCGCGACCTTCGTCGCGACATCCGGCTCGACGCGCTGGTTTATGGACGCGAGTATCTTGAGGCTCATCAAATCGGCGATGAGGCGGTTGGGCTTGATGTTGAGCTTAGCCGCGAGATCCTTCACGACGACGGCGCCGCGTATGGAGATCTCCTTCGCCTCCTCGTCGACGGAAATGCGGCTGCCCTGCTGTGGAACGACCTGCGCAACGCGCGGCACGCCGCCGCGCTGCTTCTCGAACGCCTTCTGGGCGTCGCGGCCCTTCTTGCCCTTGCGGCCGCGCTCGTCCTCGTAGTCGTCAACCTTCGGGGGCTTGGGTTTGGCCACCGCGGCGACCGAGATGGAAATCGCGTGGGAAGGAGCGGAATGCTGAAGCGGCCTGAAGCCCGACGCCGCGGTGAGACCCGTCTTGGCCGCGCTCACTGGAGCGATGACCTTCGGCTTGACGCCAGGCGCCATGCGGATCGTCGCCTTTGCCGGAGCGGCTGACGCGGCTTTTGCCGGGGCCGAAGCCGCCGTCTTCGGTTCCGCGGACTTCGCCGGTTCTGCGGCCGACTCGGGCATGGGACGCCCTTCTGCCGCCGCCTTTGCTATGGCGAGGTGCTTTTCAAGCTTGGCACGCTGCTCCGCGAAAAACTTTGCATTCAATTCGGCGGCGACGTTGCGCTTTTCCGCGCGCTTAGTCACTCGGGCAGCGCCGGCATCCTTCGAGACGGCCGCCTTCAGCGCCGCCGCTTCATCGGCGTCGACCGAGCTGATGGCGTTCGACGCCTCTATGCCGGCGGCTTCGGCCGCCTTGAGAACCTCGACGCTCGTCACGCCGGATTCCCTCGCTATCTCGTAGATTCTCATGCGTCAAGCGCCTCCTCGCCGTCATCTTCGCCGGCCATGAGCTTGGCGACAGCCTGGGCAGCCGCGTAGACGCCTTTCGCGGTGACTTCGTCGAGACCGGTCGACGAGATGAAGGTCGCCTCGTCGGCATCGACGATTCCGTCCACCGAGAGAAAGCCCGCGTCGGCCATCTGCGTTGCGACCGCCGTCGAAACGGAGAACGTCTCGGCAAGCTCCTTGATGGCAGCGGCCTTCTGATCCTCGAAGGAGGCGGTCGCCATCGATTTCTTGATCTCGACGTGCCAGCCGGTAAGCTTCGTCGTAAGGCGCACGTTCTGGCCGCGCTTGCCGATCGCAAGCGAATACTGATCGGCCGCCGCAACGACATGGACCGTGTTGGGAAGCGTTGGATCGACCTCTATGGACTCGAGCTTGGCCGGCGCGAGGGCCTGGGCCACATACTGGCGTATGTCCTCGTTCCAGCGCACGATGTCGATCTTCTCGCCGTTGAGCTCGTTGACGATTGCCCTGACGCGGCTGCCGCGCTGGCCCACGCACGCGCCCACGGGATCGACGTTCTCGTTGGAAGTCCTGACCGCGAGTTTCGCGCGATAGCCGGGATCGCGGCTGACGCCCATGATCTCGACGACGCCGTCGGCGATTTCGCTGACCTCGAGCCGGAAGAGCGCCTCGACGAACTTGCCGCTCGCCCTGGAGAGTATGACGCTCGGCCCCTTGGCCTCGGGATCGACGCGGAGAATGATCGCGCGAATGGGATCGCCGACCTGCAAATCCTCGGTCGGAATGCGCTCCTTGCCGGGAAGGATCATCTCCGTCTTGCCGACGCTGACATAGATGTCGCGATGAGAGACGGCCGAGACGGTGCCGGAAATTATGTCGCCTACGCGATCCCTGTATTCTGAGAAAGTGTTGGTGCGCTCGGCGTCGCGGATCTTCTGCATTATCATCTGGCGCGAGGTCTGCGCCGCGATGCGCCCGAGACGGGAGGCGGGCATCTCGATCTCGATCGTTTCACCCTCGGCGACAGGCTTGCCGTGGTTGGCTCGAACGGCCCGCGCTATGGAAATAAAGCCAGGACCGGTATCCTCGTCAGAGGCCACTAATGTATCGTATACATGCAAGGAGAGGTCTTTTCTGTCGATTACCACACGGAGATCATTGGTGACGTCGCGGTTCTTCTTCGCCGCCTGGCTAATCGCCTGTTCAATCGCCGTGAGGACGATTTCACGGCTGACGCCGCGCTCGCTCTCAATATGCTGGACAACTGCCAGCAACTGACTGTTCATCGCCATTTCAACTCTCCTTTTTTGTCAAAAATCAAAACACACCCTCCGGTACGGTCCATCCGAACCGCCGAAAAAGCTTTTGTAGTATACCAAAACTGCCCCTCGGGGGTCAACCCTGGGCACGAAAAAAAATCCTCCTCTCCGCTTCAGCGGAAAGAAGGATTTTCCATGCGTCGATCGCGCTGGACTCAGGCTGCCGCGCCTTCGTCCAGAATCGTGATCTTGCACTTGGCGAACACTCCGTGGCCGAGATCGATCTTGGCCTCGTATTCGCCGACCTCGCGCAGAGACTCCTCGAGGGAGAACTGGCCGCGCTCGATCTTGACTCCGCGCTGGGCCTCGATGGCCGCGAGGAGATCGGTCACGCTGACGGCGCCGTAGAGCTTCTTGCCGTCCGTCGTGCTGGCGGAGACGGTGAGGGCGAGGCCCTCGAGCTTCTTGGCGACCGCGAGAGCGGCTTTCTTCTCCTCTGCGGCGCGGGCTGCGCGCTCGGCCTCAAGCTTCTTGAGTCGGCGCTTGGCGGCCTCGGTGGCGACGGCCGCGAGCCCCTTGGGGCCGAGATAGTTGCGGAAGTAGCCCTGTGCAACCTTGACGATCTCGCCAGACTTGCCGAGCTTCTTCACATTGTCCATCAACATCACTTCGATATCCATGGCATTCCTCCTTCCGCTTAGGCCATGAGGCCCATGTTGCGGGCGCGCTTGACACCCTGGCGGATCTGGCGCTGCTGCGCGGCGGTGACGCCGGTGATGCGCGCAGGCAGAATCTTGCCGTAGTCGGTGATGTAGTACTTGAGCGTCTCGATGTCGTTCACGTCGATCTGGTCGTTCGGACCGAGCGCGGGACGCTTGCGGGCGGCGAACTCCTCGCCTGCCGAGCTGTTGGATTTCTTGAAAGCCATTTTAGTGGTTCCTTTTTAGATTGTCGTATCAGAACGGGATGTCGTCGGGATCGGACTCCAGCGCATTGGGCTGGGGCATCGGGGGTTCCGGCCGCTGGGCACCCGCGGGCTGCTGCACGCGCGTCTCGCCCCTCGGCGCAAGGAACTTGACCGCTATGGCCCTGACCTTGAGCTTCTGGTGCCTGACTCCGTCCTTCTCCCAGGTGTCCATCTGAAGGCGGCCCTCGACGAGGACCGGGCTTCCCTTGACGAGAAACTGGCCGCAGAGCTCTGCAAGCTTGTCCCATGCGTCTACGTCGACGAACACGGGGAAGTCCTGCATCTGTCCGTTGCGGTCTCTCCTGCGCTCGTTGACGGCGAGGCCGAGGCGGGCGACTTTCATGCCGCTCGAACCGGTCGCGCGGACGTCTGGATCGCGCGTCAGGTTGCCCATCAGAATAACCTTGTTGAAGGAGGCCATCTCAGTTCTCCTGCTTTATTACGCTTCCTCTTCAGCGGCGGCGGCTGCCGCGGCCGCGGCATCCTTCTTCGCCTGGCGCTCGGCGCGCGCAGCACGCTCGGCGGCGATCTTGGCCTCGCGGCGCTCGTCGACGGCGAGAATCTGAACGCGGAACACCTCTTCGACGAGGTGGTAGCGGTTGACAAGCTCGTCGACCTTGGCGGGATCGAGCTCCATGCGGACCTTGACGTAGACGCCGCTGTCGCGCTTGCCCATCGGGCGAGAGAACGAACGGCGGCCGAGGGAAACCTTCTCCAGAACGTTTCCGCCGACGCGGGTCACTTCCGCAAGGGCCTTATCGAGATTCGCCTCGAGGACGTCTTCCTTCGCGATACCGACGAAGATGTAGAGAGCATCGTACTTCTTCATTACTTCTTCTCCTCCTTCTTGTCGGCCGCAGCGGCCTCCTCTTCCTTGCCCTTCTTGATGACCTCGGGAGCAGCGGGAGCTGCACCGGCCGCAGCGGCGGCAGGAGCGCCACCGGCAGCGGGAACGTCATCCGGGGCCTTTACGACCGCCACGGGCACTTCGCCGCGCGTGACGATGGTCTGCTTCTCGCCGAGCTTGAGGTCGCGGACGAACAGCGTCTGGTCGAGCCCGAGTGCGGAGACGTCGACCTCGAACTTCTCCGCGATGTCGGTCGGCAGGCAGTCGACGTCGATCGTGCGGAGCGTCTGTTCGAGAACGCCGCCGCCGAGCTTCACGCCGACAGGTTCGCCCACGAGATACAGCGGAACCGTGACGCGGACCTTCTCGGTCAGCGACACTTCGCTGAAATCAACGTGAATTGGTGTTCCGGCGAGGACGTCGTTCTGCATCTCGCGCATGAGCGCGGGGACTTCCTTGCCGTCGAGATCGAGCGTGACCAGGAGCTGCTTGCTCGCGTGGCCGCGCGTCGCCATCATGAAGTCGTGCGCAGGGAGCTTTATGAGCTCCGTGCCGCCCTTCTTCATCTTCATCACCGAACCGGGAATCATCCCCGTGCGGCGAAGGCGGCGGACAGCGCCCGTACCCTGTTCGGTACGCGCTTCCGCCTTGATCCTTATCTGATCCATCTTATGCCTTTTCTGGTAATCTGACCGCATACTCTCGCGACACTCGTCGCTACCCTCCGCGGCAAAACGGCGCAAATTATACCAAAACTGGCCCAATTCGCGCAAGAGCGAATTTTAAGTCGTTTCAGAGGCCTGCGCCCGACCACCCCCACTTCGCCGCGCCGCCCGATGGCTCGCGGGGCTCTCGTTCGGCTCCAGGCTCGCGACGGCTCTCGCACATCAGACAATCATCCGTGTTTAGCCTGCCGTGCCTCGGCGTCTATCACGAGTTGCGTACGCAAGTCACTCTTACGCCTGCGACCTTCCGCCTGCCTCACCCGCGACCATCGGCTCGGCGCGGCTCAGAGGCCGGAGAGCCGACTGGCGCACGAGAGCAAGTTTGCGGGCCCGACGTGATTTTGACCGCCAGCGTAAAGGGCGCGCGTGAAGGCGCGCGCGTCAAAATCATGTCGGTGGGGTGCCCGCAAACTGCGGGTCGGGCGAGCAGGTCGGGCGCAGGCCTCGCCATCGGGCGGCGCGGCTCGGCGAGCAGGTCGGGCGCAGGCCTCGCCATCGGGCGGCGCGGCGAAGTTGGCGGTGGAGCGAAGGTCCTTATTCCACTTCGCGGGAGAGCTTGAGAGGGAAGTCGCTCGTGACGCGGTCGGCGCCCTTTGCCGCGCACTCGTCCCACGTCGCCTTGTCCTGGCACATCCAGAGGCAAACCGTCAGCCCGGCCTTGTGCGCCTTCTCCACCATCTCCTTGGTGGTCTCCGCACGAGGCGCAACACTGCAGCAGCCGAGCTCCTTCGCCTTGGCGATGTGCGCGTCCTCAAGCGGAGTGCCGACGATAAGCCCGATCGGCGCATCTGGATCGACCTTGCGCATCGTCGCAAGCGTCTTCTCGTTGAAGCAGGTGAACGCATACGTCCCGGGCTTCATCAGGACCTTGGCCATCGCGCTCAGCCGGCGGCAGTAGTCCTCGAGAACATATGGCGTATAGAAGTCGCTCGGGCCCGCCTTCATCTCGATCTCCATGAAAATGTCCTCGCGTCCGCGCATCGCCATAAGCACTTCCGAAAGAGACGGCACCTGCTCGGAAGACTTCTTGAGGCGAAGCTTGCAGAGATCCGAGAAAGTCGTGTCCTCAACAATTCCCTTTCCGTTGGTTGTACGCTCCAGGCTCTCGTCATGCATCACAACGAGCACGCAGTCCTTAGTGTAGCGCACGTCGAGCTCAAAACCCTTTATCCCGCGCAAAAGGCACATCTCGAAACCGCCTAGGGCGTTGTCGTCGTATTCAAATCGCCCGCCGCGATGGGCCTGTACGAGAGGGCCAGAACCAGTCTTCAGCTTGGCGTTCGCCGGATACCTCGATGATGCGCATCCCGTCGCAAGAGCGGCAGCCATGAGCACGCCGAAAACGAGTCTAACAGTTGCAGTCTTCATAACACCTCCTATGAAAGAAAATCGTTGAGCGTCATCAGCGACGGAATCCTCTCGAGCGGATACTTGACGCCGAACTCGCGTTCAGTTTCCATCACGAGGCGCAGGTGGTTCACGCTGTCCCATCCCGGGATCGACTCGTAGGCGGTCGCGCCGTCTATCGACGCACGGTCCGTGCCGAAGACACGCGCCGCAAGAGCGAAGAACTCTTCGCGCCGCGTCAAATCAGAAAACACCTCTGACGGACTCATGACTTCTTGATCCCGTACGCGCCAACGGCAAGAGTGCCGACTAAGGAGAGAACTCCAAGCGCGAGAGTCACTGGCTGCGGGCTCGGCAGCTCAGGCGCGGGCTCGTCCTTCAGCTTCTTCTTCGGCACCTCGATAAGCGCCGCGCCCTGATAGGTCCCAAGGACGCGTGCGCGCATCTGGTTGAGCTGCGCGACGCCGCGCGGATCCTGCAGCATGCGTCCGTCGACAAACTGCATGTCCGCGTCGGCGCGATGCGGCGCGCAGTAGAGTCGGTCGTCGCAAACAAGCGTGAGCGCACCCAACAGAACAACACCAACGGCGACGATTGTCTTGACATAAGGAGTCGCCCACTTGGCTTTTATTTGCATCCACCCAAAGATCCCATATCCTGCGAGAACGCAAATGCAGAACTCTGTGAGATGGTGCCATTTGACCGGCGCACGCAGATAATCCCCGAACGGAAGCGCGTAAACGATCCGATAAACATTCTCGAAGTACCGGCCCTGCGAGAACGACCAGAACATCACCGCAGAAAGAATAAAGAAAACGACTGTCGTCCGACTATCACTCTTTCCCCAGAACTTGATCCAGAAAAGCCCGCAGAGCGCCAGCAGGCACGTCACCCATCCGACATAAAGCGAGTGCTGGCGGTAGTTGCCCTGCGTCGCGCCAAGCGGTCGGCCAAGACGTCCAACATACTGACGAATTCCATTGCCACGCTTCTGCCCTATCGCAAGCGTAAACGGACAGCTCGTGTCGCCTTCGACTCCAGCGTGCCAGAACTCCTTTGTCGCCTCTGGCGGCATTGACCAGTTCGTGACGAATATCCAACGCTTCTCGGCGTCGTCCTTCGCGGCACTCGCAGCGACAGTCTGCCCTTCCTCAATCTGCTTGTCGCGTCCTGCGAGGTCGTTCACGAACGCGCTCCTGAAGCTCGCGCCGCCGATTGCGAGAAGCGCGGCGAGCGCCATCGCCGCGCCCTTCACCCATCTGAAAAGCGTCGCGCGTCGCGCGTCGCGCGCCGTGTCATGCAGAACGACAGCCAGCCGAAACACAAAATACGCCGCAGAGAAAACCGAAAAGAGCAGCCACAAATCTGGCTGATGCATCGAACCCCATGCAAGGCATGCGCCAAGCAAAAGCCAGTGGCGCGGCTTGCCTTTCTCGAGCGCACGGTCGATGAGTCCGAAAACAAAGACTCCGTACGTCATCCACTGGAACCAGCCGAGGTGCCCGGCGGAAAATAGCGTGAACCAGTAGCCGGAGAACGCCAAAAGAAGCCCCACGCCGTAAGCCGCGACGCGGGGAAGTCCCCTTCCAAGGAGGAAATACGCAAGGCCGAGCGCGGACATGTAGGCGGCGAACGCATACTGGAACTCTGTCCAGATGTAGGGGCTGCCGATCCAGTTGATCGCCTCGGCAGGCGCGAACTTCCCGTTCTCGAGCCAGCCGACGAGCCAGGCGCGGAACCAATGGACCGGGTAAGACGTCGGACAGTCCGGCATCACCGGCGCCATCTCGGGGCTCCACGTCCCCCAGAAAACGACAGCGGCGCACACGGCGAAGACCGCCGTGAACGCCGCGAACCATCCCCATTTAGGGCTCAGGCGCATTTACTTGATGAACATGATCGCGATGATCGCGAAGACCATCGTGAAAATGGCGACCGTCTCGACGATGCCGAGCGCGCCAAAGTAGTTCGTGAGGCCCTGCCCAGTCTCGCCCTGCGCGTCGCAAGCTGCTGCTGCGGCACGACCCTGGAAAAGCGCGGAAAGCCCGATGCCGAGCCCGGCGAAGATGCCGAGGATGATGCAGGGAACTCCGGCACCGGCGATGTCGCGCTTCATGAACATGATGAACATGAGAATCATTCCGTACAGGGTCTGCGTGATGGGCGCACCTACGAGACCGAGTAGAATGAACGGCGCGGGCTTGCCAGCCGCATAGCACTTCTTCCATGCCCCGACCGCGGCGGACGCGGCGAAACCGGTGCCGAACGCCGATCCCGCGGCGCTCATTCCCAAGCAGGCGACTGCGCCTGCGATGACCAATGCTGCTTCGTTCATTGTGTTTTCCCTTCTGTGTTGTTAAGTGGTTAGATAGTTTGGTGGTCAAGTGGATGTTTTGCGGAACGGACTAAACGCATATCCCGCCCAAGTCACGCCTTTGTGGTTCGAGAACTCGAGGGTGTTGAGTCGCACCGCGTGGACGAGAATCGAGAGCCCCGCCATGGCGAAGTTGAGCCCGTGGCCGATCAGCAGCACGAGAATCATTCCTATAGCCGTAACCGGCTTAAGCCAGACCATGTCGGTGCAGTTGAAGATCGAAAGCGCCATGTCGTTGAAGTTCTCGGCGACCTTGACAGAGGCAAGCCCGACCGCAAAAAGGCGGACATACGAGATTACGTCACCAAGCGCGCTCATGATGTTGAGCGGCAGCATGCCGAGTTCGACGCCGCGAGTCTTCAGCTCGTCGCCCTTCAGCGTGAAGCCGAAGACGAGGACAAGGGATACGCCGAACATCCAGAACGCCCATGTCGGTATGCCGGAGAATATTCCGACGATGGAGTTCGTGACGAGATACATGAAAAGGACAACTCCAGCCCAGCCGAACTGCGCGAGGCAGCGGCGGTCGTTTATGATCGTGATTCCAGTCCAGATTCGCGCGATCATAAGGTGGGAGACGCCGATCGTGAAGCAAAGAAGCATCATGTTCTTGTAGCTCGGGTCGGCAAGCCACTTCACCGTCGGCCAGTCGGCGCACCAGGGGATCCCCGCGCCAAACCAAGTGTTCGAGAGAAGCCCCCAGAGAACCGTCGCGGAAGAGAACACTGTCAGGAGCGTAAGCCAGCTCTTTACAACAAGCGTCCGCTGATTGCGCGTCTTGAACCACCCGAAGATCGTGAGCGCGAGAATCAAGGCGCCATAGCCGCCGTCGCCGACGAGCATCGCGAAGAAGATCGTGAAATAGCAGAAGAACGGAACCGACACGTCAGACTCCGTGTAGGCGGGCGCGATGCCAAGCCCGGAGAAGAGAGCCGTCACCGGACGGAAGAGTTTCGGCGGATCGATGAGCGTCGGAGGAATCTCGCCATCGGCTGGCTCGCGCAGGAGCGCACCCCAGCCATTCTCATGGACGGCCGCGGCAAATTTGCCGCGCGCGGGCTCCGGAATCCAGCCCGAGACATACGCGAGCTCGCCCTGCTCGCCGACAAGTTCCTTCGCCTCCTCGAACGCGATCTTGTCGGCAAGAGCAGGATACTTCTTAAGAATCGCCTTCTCGTCGCTGCCTGCGAGCTTCGCCTCGTCGACGACGATGCAGTTCTCGATGCGTTCGAGCTTCTCGCGCATCTTCGAAAGACTCATGGACGGCAGGGTCTCCGGAAGCGGCACCACGTCGCGAAGGCCTTCCACCTCCCCGAGGAGTTTCTCCGCGAGCTCGGGATCGAAGTCTCCATACGGCTCGTAGACGCGGATTTCGCGCTCAAGCTCGTCCTTGTCGGACCTGAGAGACTCGCGATCCGCGTCGATTGCGAGAATGTCAGCGACCGAACGCTCGTGGATGTTCACGTCCTTCGCCTTGCCCCTCGCCTTGAGGATCAGCCTGACGGCCTTTTCGGCGTCCGCCGCCTCGCCCTTCGCCGCGGCCACGGTGGCGCCCTGCGCGGAGGAAAGATCGAGATGGACCGCGCCGAGGTCGCGAAGCTGCGTCAGCGTCTTGTCCTTTTCCGCCGCGAGGCACACGAGATCGAGATGGAGCATCTTCACAATCATGCCGCCACCTCGCTTTCGGGAGCGCGCGACTTCGCGATCTTGCCGCGCGTGACGGCGGCCGTCTGCTCGTCGCCGAGCGCGATCTTGATTACGCGGATCGCCTCCTTGCACTGAGGGATCTTGACCTTCTCGAAGAGGTTTACGCGCTGCGAGGTCTGGCGAAGCTCCTCCTGGACGAGCCTCCGCTGCTCTTCATAGACCCTGCGCTCGCACTGGAGGGAGAGTATCTGGGTCGTAACCGCCACAGCGTCGTCGATCCACGCGGGGGTCGCCCATGCGTCGATATCCTTCACATCGGTGTCGATCGACTCGAAAGTCGGAATCGCGACGCCCGCGATGTTGGCGGTGCCGGTTTTGACGGACTTAACAGACACAAGCCCTGAAAGCAGCTCCTCGTCCGTAGCGATCAGCCCTACCCAGCTATCGAGCTCCGAGCGGACCTCTCGCTCGCGCGCGGACACAGACTCGGCCTTCGCGACAATGCCAGCGATCTCGCTCTGCAGCTGCTGTTTCTTCAGCTGCAGCATCGGCAGAAAGCGCTGAAACCGCTTTAGGGCGTCAGACTGCGCCTTCAGTTCCGTCTTCGTTAGCTTGACCTTGGCCATTGCGGAGTATTATATCAAAAATAACGGCTTCAAGGCGACTCTCAGAAGAACAAATCGCGCTCGCCGCGGCAAGTCGCCTCGTACTGCTTCATGACCGTCGGATAGAACTTCGGCAGCCACTCCTTGATGCCAGCAAGCTCCTTCTCGATGAGCGCGTCGCCCATCTTGCGCGTCTCGTCCGAGGCGAAGTCGTCAAGCCACTCGCGGAAAGTGAGCACCGCGTTGATCTTGCAGAACTTCCCTTCGCGCCCGGTCTTGAGCGCGTCCATGATGCAGCCGCCCGTCCTGCCGCAGCGGTAGCCAGCCGTGCAGAAGCTAGTGATCGTGCCGCGCGAGGCGAGGTAGCGCACCATCTCGTCGATGGACCTGTTGTCGCCGAGCATGAACTGCTGGCGTTCCTTCTCCTGGTGCGCCTCGTTTGCGAAGTCGCTGTAGCCCTTGATCGCGATGTTGGACGAGCAGTCGAGCTGCGTCATGCCGTGGTCGAGGACGCGGTTGCGGCTCTCGGGGCTCTCGCGCGCCGTAACGATGATTCCCGTGTACGGCACCGAGAGGCGCGCGATCACGAGTATGCGCGCAAACGTGTCGTCGTCGATGAGCCACGGGCTCTCCTCGGGGACTCGCGTTCCGCTCGCCGGCTCGAGGCGCGGGAACGACAGCGTGTGCGGCCCGATGTTGAACCAGCGCTCCAGGTCGCGAGCGTGCATCACCGTCGCAAGCAGCTCGAAGCGCCAGTCGCAGAGACCGTAGAGGACCCCGAACCCAACATCGTCCACCCCCGCCTCAAGGCAGCGGTGGAAGCACGTCGTGCGCCAGTCGTAGTTGCCCTTCACGCTCCACGACGGATGCATCTCTTCGTAGAGCTTCCTGTTGTACGTCTCCTGGAAGACCTGGAACGTTCCGATGCCGACGGACTTCAGCACCTTGAGGTCCTCGACCGGAAGCGGCGCGGCGTTGACGTTGACGCGGCGGATCCCCACCGGCGCGCCCGTCTTCGGCGCTTTCACTTTGCGGTTGTAGCAAGTTTCGATCGTCTCGGCGATGTACTCCGTCGAAGTCGTCGGATGCTCGCCGTAGACCGCGATGAGTCGCTTGTGGCCGATGCGCCCTGCGAGGACGTCGACCTCCGCCTTGAGTTCATCCATCGTGAGGACGCGGCGCTTCTGCGCAGCGTTCCCCTCGCGGAAGCCGCAGTACTTGCAGCCGTTCACGCAGAGGTTGGACATGTAGAGCGGCGCGAACATCACGATGCGGTTGTCGTAGACCTTGTGCTTGATGCGGTCCGCCGCCGCGCGCATTTCCTCGAAGAGCGTCGGATCCGTTACGGACATGAGGACGGCCGTCTCCTCGGGGAGAAGCGTCTCGCACGTCGACTCGCTCTTCGCGATTATCTCCCTCACGCGCGCCGGATCCGCAGGCTTTTCCGCGACCTCGGCTATGCAGCGGTTTATCTCCGCTTCGTCGATGAAATGCCTTCCGCCGGGGAGATACTTGTCTATCTCCTCCTGAACGACGAAATTCCTGCGGTAGTCGTCCGCATCCCTGAACTTCCTTATCTTCGATACATCCGCCATCTTCTGAAACTCGCTTTCAACGCCCATGACCGGCGCGTTAAGCGCATATTATACCATAAAGCGCTGCACGTTGGCGGTGTCCGAAGGCTCCTCCTCGGGGAACCCTCGGCGAATACGCCGTATCCCCTCGCTCGGACCTTCGCTCCACCGCCAACTTCGCTCCGCCTCCAAACAAAGGTGTGTTGCGCCAGTCGGCTCTCCGGCCTCTGAGCACGTCTGCGGCGGAAGCTGGGCGCGTTTTTGGCATCTGATGCAGTCGCCCGTATGCGTAGCTTGCACTACGATGCATATCATGGGCGACGGAATCCGAAGCGAGCGCCTTGGCATAATTCCGCGCAGCGGGATATGGGCGCGAGCGGTGCCAAAAACGCGCCCAGCGCAAGCCGCCGCCAACGATCAGCGCTTTATGGTATAATATGCGGCACTCATTTCAGTCTGTGACGTCCGGGCATGGTGCTCGGCGTGTGACACAAGCTGAGTCTACAGGGAATGAAAATGACAAAGAAGAACCATCGCCACATTTTTACGTCTGAGTCCGTTTCGGAAGGACATCCTGACAAAGTGGCAGACCAGATATCCGATGCAATCCTCGACGCGTGCCTCGCAAAAGACAAAGGCGCCCACGTCGCATGCGAGACGACAGTTGGCCCCGATGTCGTCGTCAACGTGGGCGAGATAACGTGCAGGGAGTTCAAGAAAATCGACACCGAGGCAATCGCTCGCCGCGTCGCAAGGAAAATCGGCTACACGATCCCCGAAGAGCATTTCGCCGACGCGACGTTCAAGTACTACAATTTCCTCCATGGCCAGTCACCCGACATCAACCAGGGCGTCTCGCGCAAGAAGAAAGAAAAACAGGGAGCAGGCGACCAGGGCATGATGTTCGGCTACGCGACAAACGAGACGAAGTCGCTTATGCCCGCCGCGATAGTCTATTCGCACGAGCTCCTCAAGATGTTCGCGAAGCTCCGCAAGACGGACAAGAAGTACTCTTGGCTTCGCCCCGACTCTAAGAGCCAGCTTTCAGTCGTCTACGAAAACGGCCGTCCCGTTGAAATCGACACCGTAGTCATCTCCCACCAGACAACCGAGGCCGGGGCGACAAAGAAGAACTACGCGATCATCGAAAAGCTGGCTAAAAACTTTCTCTCGAAAACCGGTCTACTCACGCCCAAGACCAAGTTCTTGATCAACCCGACCGGCAAGTTCGTCATCGGCGGGCCGTGCGGCGACTCGGGGCTCACCGGGCGCAAGATCATCGTCGACACATACGGCGGCATGGCCGCGCACGGAGGCGGCGCGTTCAGCGGCAAGGACCCGTCGAAAGTCGACCGCTCCGCCGCATACTACGCACGCTACGCTGCGAAGAACATCGTGGCCGCAGGTCTTGCCGACCGCTGCCAGATCCAGGTCGCCTATGCGATTGGAGTCGACAAGCCCGTCAGCTTCTGCGTTAAGACATTCGGGACCTCTCACGGCGTCACGAACGAGCAGCTCGAAAAAATGCTCGCGTCCGGGAAAGTGTTCGACTTCCGTCCGTACGCGCTCATAAAGGACCTCGGGCTTCTCAAGCCAAAAGGCTGGAAATACGAGGACACTGCGGCCTACGGCCACTTCGGCCGCAGTGCATTCCCGTGGGAGAAGTTGGACAAGGTTGCAAAGATCAAGAAGCATTTCAAGGTTTGAACCTTTCAACTTTTCAACCCTTCGACTTTTGAACCTTTATGTCCACTTCCCTTTCTGCAGGAGCCGCTGCTCCTACTGCTCGCTATACTCGCGCGCGGGCTCGGCTCCTGCAGCGCGGGCGGAGTATGTAGAGTCGCTCAGGGTCGAGTTAGATGCTCTTGTGCACGACTTCACCCGAACTCACACCGACCCTGCGCCGACCCTAAGCACTCTTTACTTCGGCGGCGGCTCGCCGGCCCTCTGCGACCTCTCGCCCCTGCGTGTCCCACTCAAACAGTGGAAAACGGGTCAGACCTGTTTTCCACTGTTTGAATTCACGGTGGAGCTCCACCCGCTCGACGTCACGCCCGCCAAGCTCGACGAGCTTAAGTCAATCGGCGTCAACCGCATCTCAATGGGAGTCCAGTCGCTCAACGACGCGACGCTGCGTGCGATGGGACGCGGCTACACTGCCGACGAAGCGGCGCGCGCCTTCGATCTCGTGAAGTCTCGCTTCGACAACGCCGGAATCGACCTGATTCTCGGCTACCCGGGCGACCCGACGACCAAGAACCCGGACGCCCTTCTCGCACCGCTCGCGAACTGGGGCCTCCGCCACTGCTCCGTCTACTCGCTCCAGAACGACCGCGGGCTGAAGAACGTTCCCGACGACGAAACGGTTCTGGACGGCATAAAATCTGCCGCGCGGTTCCTAAAGTCAATCGGCCTCGAGCGCTACGAGATCTCTAACTACGCAGCCCCAGGTTTCGAGTGCCGCCACAATCTCGCTGTCTGGCGCGGCGAGGACTACGTCGGCCTCGGCGAAGGCGCATGCGGGCGTGTTGGCCTATCCCGAACCCGCAACTGGTGGGGACAGACCCCGCAAAACCCCAATAAACATTGCGGTTCGACCACTTCCATCGAAACGGTGAGCGAAAAGGAAGACCTCAAGGAGCGCACGCTTTTCCGATTGAGGACATGCGACGGAATCGACTCGTCGCGATTCCCGGAATGGCGGCCGACTCTCGACCGCTTCGTCGCCGAGGGGCTTCTTACAAAGATTGGCGAATCCGTCTACCGTCTCACCGAGCGCGGCACCGAAGTCTGCGACTCGATCCTCGAAGAGCTCGTATAGTGCCCTTCATGCAAATCTCAAATTGTCACGCATAGCTGTAGCCAATGCCGTGGACAGTGCGGACGAACGTCGTGTCGCCGCCGACTTCATCGACTTTGCGGCGCAGGTTCGCAACATGCTGGTCGAGTGTGCGTGTCGTGCCGAGATAGTCTACGCCCCACACTTCATTAAGAATCCTGTCACGTGAAAGCACCTCGCTCG
>Ga0256405_10001316_pt1 | contig 68697 bp, 62 predicted proteins | sample RumenRJG_02DNA_FD_189096 | JGI IMG/M metagenome (GOLD analysis project Ga0256405, IMG submission 189096) | Bovine rumen microbial communities from Lethbridge, Alberta, Canada - RJG_02 | ecosystem: Host-associated > Mammals > Digestive system > Stomach > Rumen | place: Canada: Alberta...
CTGGGCTTTTTTTATTTATTTTAACTTAAAAAAGATCGATCTCCTGTTACGGAAATCGATCTTGGATACTGGTCATACTGAGGACTGATTTCTTAACTTAACGCCATTGGGACGGTTCTCATTGACTCATTTTTCCAACGGACAAATAAAGAAAAGCCTGATCCGATATTGATGATCGTAAGCCGGAAGATTATTATAGAAATATTGTGAATGAACAACAGATCGTAAAAAGACTGTCCGGAGTCGGAATATTCGGAAATATACTGCTTTCTGCCTTCAAGCTTCTTGCGGGGATCCTCGGAAACTCAAGTGCGATGGTGTCTGATGCCGTACATTCGCTGTCGGATGTATTCGCGACCTTTATAGCATATATCGGGGTGAGGATGTCGCGCCGCAAGGAGGATGAGGAGCATCCCTACGGACATGAGAGGCTGGAATGTGTCGCATCTTTGATCCTGGGACTGATCCTGGGAGTGACGGGCATAGGCATAGGTGCCGGCGGGATCCGGGTGCTGGTATATGAGAGAGAGGTAATAGAGACCCCTACAATCCTGCCGCTCATAGCAGCAGTAGTATCCATTGTCGTCAAAGAGGGGATGTTCTGGTATACCCTGTATTACGCAAAAAGGCTGGATTCTGCCGCATTCAAGGCGGATGCCTGGCACCACAGGACAGACGCCATGTCATCCGTGGGCTCCTTTATAGGAATAGGGATGGCGAGACTGGGGCTGCCCATTATGGATCCCATTGCGAGTCTGATCATCTGTATACTTATCATAAAAGTAGCCTTTGATATATCGAGGGATGCCATCACCAAGATGCTGGACACCTCCTGCGACACCGCAGTCGAACAGAAGATGCGTGCTTTCGTCGGAGAGCAGCCCGGGGTGGAGAAGATCGACCTGCTCCGTACGAGGCAGTTTGGCAACAAGATATATGTGGATCTTGAGATCGCCGTAAAGAGAGATATCTCTCTGATCGCTGCTCATGAGATAGCGGAGAGCGTACACGACGCTGTCGAGCGCAACTTTACCAATGTGAAACACGTTATGATACACGTAAATCCGGCTGAAGAGACAGCCCGGGAATGAGCATCAGTTCAAAGGAGAAAGAGAAATGAACGAAAGAGAAAGACTCGGAAGCCGCCTGGGATTTATCATGCTCAGCGCCGGCTGTGCCATAGGATGCGGAAACGTCTGGAAGTTTCCGTGGATGACCGGACAGAACGGAGGAGGAGGCTTTGTGTTGATATATGCCGTCTGCCTGCTTCTTTTGGGATTCCCGGTCCTCACGATGGAGTTTGCCATGGGAAGAGCATCACAGGCGAGTCCGGTAAGGATGTATCAGAAGCTCGAGAAACCCGGACAGAAATGGCATATACACGGATATCTGGCCTTGCTCGGGAATGTCGCGCTGATGTCGTTCTATACGGTGGTGACAGGCTGGATGATCTATTACTTCCTCCGGTTTCTCACAGGACAGTCCGTCGGTCTGGGATTCGGCCAGATGATATCGGATCCTGCGATCAACGTGATCTTCATGCTGATAGCTGTTGCCATAGGATTCGGGGTGCTCTGCTTCAATCTTCAGGGGGGTCTGGAGAGAGTGACAAAATACCTGATGTTGGCGCTTCTTGTGATAATGTTCGTATTGGCCATACACAGTCTGATGATGCCGGGTGCAAAAGAAGGCATAGAATTCTATCTGATCCCGGACTTTTCCAAAATCAGCGGGAGCGTGATCGTGGGTGCCATGAACCAGGCGTTCTTCACCCTCAGCGTAGGTATCGGATCCATGTCGATACTGGGAAGCTACATCGGTAAAGAGAGGACACTCCCCGGAGAATCCGTGAATGTGATCCTCCTGGATACCGTGGTCGCTATAGTAGCCGGTCTGATCATTTTTCCTGCCTGCTATACATACGGGATAGAGGTGACGGCCGGTCCCTCCCTTCTTTTTGATACGATGGCTACCGTATTTAACGACATGGCCGGAGGGAGGCTCTGGGGAAGTCTGTTCTTCCTGTTCATGACCTTCGCGGCATTCTCCACTGAGCTGGCCGTATTCGAGAACATCCTGGCCTGTGTGAGAGAGCTGACCGGATGGAAGAGGCCGAAGGGCTGTCTCTTCTGCGGGGTGGTCATCGCCCTGCTGTCGATGACGACCGCTCTGGGATACAGCGTCCTTCACTTCCAGCCTTTCGCGGAGGGCACGGCATGGCTGGATCTGTGGGATTTCATCGTGAGCACGAACCTGCTGCCGGTAGGTTCATTCATCATCGCGGTGTTCTGCTGCTACAAGTCCGGATGGGGATGGGATGCGTTCGTATCAGAGGCAAACAGCGGAAAAGGACTGAAGCTGCAGAGCTGGATGAAGCCGATCTTCAGGTATTTCGTGCCTGCCTGCGTCCTGGCCCTGTATATATACGGACTTGTCACATTCGCCTGGCACTGAACCGGCTTGATATCTGAGTCTGAACGCCCCGGACGGCCGGAAAGAGCGGTATCCTGCGCCTTACGGCGTCCGGGGCTGAATCGTTTAAATGTATACATTTAAAAGACTTTACAAGATACAAAATGAGAGGTAAGATATATCTACATTTTGTGGTATAGATGTTTTGGCTTACTAAATGTTGTTTAACAAGGCCATACACGGACAGTATGGCTTTTATTACGCGATATTGAGCCACACTATGTAAACCAAAAGCCGCAGATACGTCAAAATGCATTGAAATCCGGGGGGAGGACACGCAGTGAACATTATCAAGAGAAACGGCAAGGAAGTGGTCTATGATGCAGAGAAGATCATCGGAGCTGTCAAGAAGGCAAACAATGAAGTCAGGGACAAGGACCGCCTGCTTGAATCTCAGATAAATGTTGTGGAGGAGAAGGTACGCCTCAGGCTCAATGAGCTGGATCATGAGGCAGGTGTGGAAGAAATACAGGACTACGTGATAGAGGCCATACAGAGCGAGGGTGCGTTCAAAGTGGCCACGAAATACACGGTATACAGATATCAGAGAGAGCTCGTCAGAAAGAGCAACACTACAGATGATAAGATCCTGACTCTCGTGGAGTACGATAACGAAGAGGTCAAGGAAGAGAATTCAAATAAGAACCCCATGGTCGTCTCTGTTCAGAGAGACTACATGGCAGGAGAGGTCTCCAGGGACCTTACCGACCGCGTCCTGCTTCCCAAGGATATCACTGAGGCGCACAGGGCGGGCATAATCCATTTCCATGACAGCGATTATTTCGTGCAGCATATGTACAACTGCTGTCTGGTCAATCTCGATGACATGCTCCAGAACGGGACAGTCATATCCGACACCATGATCGAGAAGCCGAAGAGCTTTTCGACAGCGTGCAACATCGCTACACAATGCATAGCTCAGATAGCATCATCCCAGTACGGCGGACAGTCCATCACCCTGTCTCATCTGGCACCTTTCGTGGATGTTTCCAGACAGAAGTTCCGCAAGGAAGTGAGAGAGGAGATGCTGGAGAACGGCATCATCGTAGATGAAGACCGTATCAACGCCATAGCCGAGAGACGCACACATACAGAGATCAAGCACGGCGTGCAGACCATGCAGTATCAGGTCACCACTCTGATGACCACCAACGGACAGGCACCGTTCATCACCGTGTTCATGTGTCTGGATGAAGTGCCCGAAGGACAGCTCAGGGATGATCTGGCCATGGTCATAGAGGAGATGCTTAAGCAGCGCATAGAGGGCGTGAAGAATGAGAAGGGAGTATACATCACTCCGGCATTCCCCAAGCTCATATACGTGCTGGACGAGGATAACGTCAGAGAGGGATCCAAGTATTGGGATCTGACCTGTCTGGCAGCTGAATGTACGGCGAAGAGAATGGTCCCCGACTATATCTCGGCCAAGAAAATGAGAGAATACAAGAGCGGGGATGTATACCCCTGCATGGGATGCCGCTCCTTCCTTACCGTGGACAGATTCACACCCGAGGGTGAAAGCCATAAATATTACGGAAGATTCAATCAGGGAGTGGTGACGATCAACCTCGTGGATGTAGCCTGCTCCAGCAACAGGGACTTCGAGCGGTTCTGGAGGCTTTTGGATGACAGACTTGAGCTCTGCCACAGGGCGCTCAGATGCAGGCACGAGAGGCTTTTGGGCACGACTTCCGATGTGGCCCCCATACTCTGGCAGCATGGCGCGATAGCCAGACTTCAGAAGGGGGAGAAGATAGACAAGCTGCTGTATAACGGCTATTCGACCATCTCTCTCGGATATGCGGGACTCTATGAGATGTGCAAGTATATGACAGGCAAGAGCCACACGGATCCGGAGGCCAGACCCTTTGCACTGGAAGTGATGCAGAGGCTCAACGACAAGTGTGCCGAGTGGAAGAAGGCGGAAAACATAGACTATTCCGTATACGGGACACCGCTGGAGAGCACCACATACAAATTCGCAAAGTGTCTGCAGAAGAGGTTCGGCAAGATCAAGGATGTGACCGACCACAACTATATTACCAATTCGTATCATGTAAATGTCAGGGAAAAGATCGATGCTTTCAAGAAGCTGGCGTTCGAGTCCGACTTCCAGAAGCTCTCCCCCGGTGGAGCCGTATCCTATGTGGAGGTTCCCAACATGACCGACAATATAGATGCAGTCCTTTCAGTGATGCAGTTTATATACGATCATATAATGTACGCGGAGCTCAATACCAAGAGCGACTATTGTCAGGTGTGCGGATATGACGGAGAGATACAGATCGCGACGGATCCTCACGGCAAGCTCGTATGGAAATGCCCTTCCTGCGGCAACGAGGATCAGAACAAGATGAACGTGGCCCGCAGGACCTGCGGATATATAGGTACCAACTTCTGGAACCAGGGACGGACCCAGGAGATACAGGAGAGGGTGCTACATATGTCGACTGCGGTGGTCGAAGGGAAAGCAGCGGGGCAGCGGCCGGTATAGGATGACACATGAACTTCGGACAGATATTTGAATGTGATATAGCAAATGGGGAAGGCTGCCGCACTTCCCTTTTTGTTTCCGGATGTACACATCACTGCAGAGAGTGTTTCAATCCGGAGACCTGGGATTTCTCATTCGGACAGGAATACACCCGGGAGACCGAGGACTTTATCATCGAGTCCCTGAAGCCCGAATATATAAGGGGCCTGACCATACTCGGCGGGGAGCCCATGGAGCCTTCCAATCAGAAAGAGATAAGAAGGCTGACAGAGCGGGTCAGAGATGAGGTGCCCCACGCAGATGTGTGGATATATACGGGGTATACGATGGAAGAGCTGATGAATGAGGAGAACGGACGATGCCACACCGGGGATACCCTGCCCATACTGAAGCACACGGATATCCTGGTGGACGGGGAGTTTCACATAGAAGAGAAGAGCCTGATGCTGAGATTCAGGGGATCTGCGAACCAGCGCATCATCGATGTGAAGGCTACACTCAGTGCATATGAGGAAGGAAAGTCAAAGATAATACTCAGCAAATACATGGACAAATAAAGACAGGGGGAAATATCTATGAAAGTACTGGTAATCAACTGCGGTTCATCATCTCTGAAATACAGGATGATCGAGACAGACACAAAGGAAGTGATCTGTAAAGGTCTGTGCGAGAGGATAGGTATCGGAGGCGGACATTTCAAATACGATGTAACAGGCTCCGACAAAGGCTTTGAGAAGGACGTGGAGTTCCCGGATCACAACACGGCAGTGGATACGCTGATAAAGGCAGTCACAGATCCGTCAAACGGAGTGGTAGCCGATGTCTCTGAGATAGGCGCCGTAGGACACAGACTGGTCCACGGCGGAGACAAGTTCACGGAGGCAACATATATCACACCCGAAGTGATGGATGTGATAGAGGAATGCAGCAGCCTGGCACCTCTGCACAATCCTGCAAATATTCAGGGGATAAAGGCCTGCAGGAAAGTGATGCCGGAAACACCAATGGTAGGGGTCTTCGATACGGCATTTCACCAGACCCTGCCTGAGAAAGCATACCTTTACGGCATACCCTATGAGTACTATGAGAAATACGGCATCAGAAGATTCGGATTTCACGGCATGAGCCATGAATATGTGGCGAAGGAAACGGCAGCTGCAATGGGAAAGGATGTAAAAGAGATCAGGACCATAGTCTGCCACCTCGGAAACGGAGCATCCATAACCGCAGTGAATGGAGGAAAGTCAGTAGACACATCCATGGGATATACTCCTTTGGACGGTATCATAATGGGCACCAGGTGCGGATCGCTGGATCCGGAGATCGTACATGCCATGGCAGACAAGACGGGAGGGAGCATGGAGGATGTGATGCAGGTCCTCAATTTCAGATCCGGGCTGTACGGCCTGTCCGGCAACATCTCCTCGGATATGAGAGATATAGAAAAAGCATACGCGGCCGGAGATAAGGCAGCGATCAGAGCATTCGACACATATATCTATTCCATAGTGAAGTATATCGGAGCATATATGGCAGTGCTCGGAGGAGCGGATGCCATCACCTTTACGGCGGGGATAGGAGAGAACTCACCGTTCGTGAGGAAGCATGTCTGTTCATATCTGAAGGGGCTGGGAGTCGTGATGGACGACAAGGCCAACGAAGAGGGCAAAGGATCCAGATGCATATCAGCCGAAGGATCGTCCGTGAAGGTCTATACCATACCGACGGATGAAGAGATGTCCATCGCTCTGTCCACAGTGGAGGTCGTAAACAGGCACAATGTATGAGGGGAGACCGCAGCTCACGCCCTCTGATGTCAGGAAGATAGAGGCTGAGATAGAAGAGAGAAAGCTCGTGATCCGCCCCCAGCTCATAGGTGAAGTGAAGGAAGCCAGGGCGCAGGGGGATCTGTCGGAGAATTTCGAGTACTATGCCGCCAAGAAAGCAAAGAACGAAAACGAGGGCAGGATCAGATATCTGGAGAGGATGCTCAAGACGGCAACGGTCATCTCCGATGCCTCGGGTGAGGATGAAGTCGGGATCAACAATACAGTGACACTGTATTTCGAGGAAGACGAAGAAGAAGCCGTATATAAGGTCGTCACATCCATCAGGGGCAATTCGCTGGAGAACCGGATAAGCAACGAGTCTCCCATAGGAAAGGCCATAATGGGTCACAAAGTCGGAGACAGGGTTCAGGTAAAGGCAAACGAAGACTACTCCTACTACGTAGTCATCAGGGCTATAGACAAATCAACCGGGGATGACGACGATATCAAGAGGTTCTGATCCGGTCACAGCATATCCTTCAGCGAGGAAATGATACTGTCCTTCAAAAGCGAATCCAGATCCTCCGCGGAGGCGATAAGATCACGGATCTTATCCTCCCGGCCGTGTGCCTTGTAGAGATCGGCAAGCATAAGATAGTTTTTCTTGGAGTCGGCACCTATGGATATACCGTACTCCAAAAGCTGCAGAGCCTCTTCTTCATGACCTGAAGCAAGATAGTCCGAGGCGAGATAAGCGATAGCCTGGACCAGCCGGGTATAGTTGTTGTCCGCGGCAGAGAGAATATTGATATTGGGGGCACCATACTCCAGCTTCAGCTCGGTATTGGTCCGGCCCGTAAGGTTTAGGACCTTTTTCTCGGCCATGGACCGTATCGTATCCTGCCGCTCCCTTACTTCTTCTTTATCTGTAGGGACGTCCAGGGGGAGCGAATCCACCGGGACCGTGATATAGGGCAGATGGGATATGTCTTTACGCGGGGTGAGGTTGGCCTTGCGCTCCCGCTCGAGAAACTCTTCATCAGGATCGCTTTTCGGATCCCGATTAACGATCATCTTGAAAATGATACAGAAGGCTATTATTATGATAGGTACTGTAAAACGCATGTGTGATCCTTATTTCAGATACAGAGGTAAAAAATGTTCTTTCAAATGTTTCAGGGCAAACGTAATAAACGTATAGCGGGGATCATAATCATCACCGTGGCGGCAGCCATGGTCCTTGTTCCGCTGATCGCCAGTCTTGCCGGCTATTAAGCCTCAGCTACAGTATAACAGGAAGAGAGTATGAAAAAAACCATATCGCTGATAATGCTCATATCGATGCTGTCCGTGATCATCCCGACGTATGCGTATTCAATGGAGATCATAGGCGGTGCAGGTGCGGGATCCGAGAGCCTGCATACATACGGAGAGCCTGCACCTCAGAAGACAGTGGGGTGTACGGTGCCTCAGTCTGCAACTGACCGGTCGGGTGAGACAATAAAGGAAGGTGTATACGCGGGACCGGTGGATCTGTCGGGAAAGACGCGGACAGACGCAGTAAATGCGATCAACGGCTACGTGGCAGGTCTGTCGGGAACAGATATATCCTTTGTATGTGTATCCGGGAATACGGTGTCTGTGAAAGCATCGGATCTGGGACTCTACTGGAAGAATCCCGAGATAGCGGACTATGCCGTGTCTTTAGGAAGGAGCGGTAATATCATAAAGCGTTTCAAGGATGTGTCCGACCTCAGGAGGACGAAAAAGGTGTTCGAGATCGAGCTCTCGGCGGACCGCGATAAGATACAGAACATCCTGGAGACGAAATGCGCAGCATTCGACGTGGAGGCCAGGGACGCGACCATGTCCAGGAGCGACGGCTCCTTTAAGATAGTGCCCGGACATGACGGACAGGCGATCAATAAAGAAGAGGCCGTGGAGAAGATAGAGCAGTATCTGTCATCCGGACTTTCCGGTGGAAACACTACCGTAGAGCTGCCGGTCGATGTCACGAAGCCCAGGGGAGATGCCGAGACTCTCGGCAAGCTGACAGATGTGCTGGGTACATTCACGACCAAGTACTACAGCTCGGGCAAGGACAGATGTACGAATGTCGCAAACGGCTGCAGACTGATAAACGGCCATACACTCTATCCCGGAGAGCAGATGTCGGTCTCACAGACCATCAGCCCGATGACAGAGGAGAACGGATATGCTCTGGCGGGCAGCTACCTGAACGGTCTTGTCGTAGAATCCTTCGGAGGAGGGATATGCCAGGTGTCTACCACACTCTACCAGGCTGTGCTCAGGGCAGAGCTGCAGGTGGATGAAAGATACAATCATTCCATGGTGGTCAACTACGTGGCACACTCCGGGGATGCCGCCATAGCAGAAGGGATAAAAGATTTTAAATTTACGAACAACCAGTCGACTCCCATATATATAGAAGGATATACCACGCCGGACAAGACTATCACATTCACCATATACGGCATAGAGACCAGACCTTCGAACCGCACACTGGAGTTTGAGAGTGTGGATCTGGAGGAGATCCAACCGGAAGGTGAGAAGGTGGTGGCGGACAGCACGCTGCCGGCGGGAACAACCAGAAAGCAGTCGGCACATATCGGATACAAGTCAGAGTATTACAAGATCGTCAAGGTGGACGGTGAGGAGACGGAAAGGACTCTCGTGAACAGGAGTACGTATCAGGCGGTACCTGCGATACTGACCGTGGGAACAGCAACGGATGATCCCACCGTAAAGCAGATCCTGAAGGATGCCATAGCTACACAGAATATAGAGTACTGCAAGGCCATCGCATCCGGACAGCCGGTACCTCCTCCCGGGACTCCGACAGAAGCAGACCTGGCAGCCATGGCTGCGGCAGCGGCAGCGGCACAGGAAGCTGCCGGACAATGAGAAGACAGATCGAACCCGAACAGTTCAAGGGAACGTACAGGGAAAAGATACAGGAAGGCGACCTGCTCGTTATGGGGACGGAGCCGGATACGATAAAGGGCAGGATGCCGCTGAGAGAGGGAATATATGACAGCCTGTGGGAGCTCTCGCTTGAGACGGATCTCGGACTGATCGTGGATATACGAAAGATACCTCTCCGTCAGGATATCATAGACAGCTGCAATGCGGAAGACAGAGATCCGTACCGGATACCACTGAGGGATGAGATATACATAGTGAGACCGGAGTCTTCTTATCATTTGAGAGATGACCTGAAGGTGATCGGATATCTGACGTCAGAGAGAGTATGCAGGATAAAGAACAAGGACAGGATCAGTTATCTGAATTCTTAAAAAGGGGGAAAGACAGATGAGTGAAAAAGATATCAAGGACATGAGGATGTCCATATTGAAAGCCATAGAGCACGACGGCAGGGTGGATCTGAACGAGCTGGCCATCAGGCTGGGACTGGATGCGACCGACGTAGCCAACGCCATGGCGGATATGGAAAAGGAAGGCATCATATGCGGGTATCATACGCTCATAGACTGGGATAAGACGGATGATGAGAGAGTGACCGCGCTCATAGAGGTCAGGGTGACTCCCCAGAGAGGACAGGGCTTCGACACCATAGCGGAACGCATATACAAATACTCCGAGGTAGACAGTGTTTATCTCATATCCGGCGGTTTCGACCTTATGGTGATAATGGACGGAAGGTCTCTGAAAGAGGTGTCAAGCTTCGTCACCAATAAGCTCTCCGCGCTGGAGTCCGTGCTGTCGTGCGCGACACACTTCATCATGAGGAAATACAAGCAGAGCGGCACGGTACTGGCCAAGAAGCATGAAGATGAAAGGATGCTGGTGACACCATGAGAGAGCCTATCGCAAAAAAGGTCTCAGAAATGAAATCCTCCGGCATAAGGAAGTTCTTTGACATAGTCAGCGAGATGCCGGATGCGATCTCTCTGGGCGTGGGCGAGCCTGACTTCGATACCCCCTGGCACGTAAGGGACGAGGGCATATATTCGCTGGAAAGAGGGAAGACCTTCTATACGTCCAATTCGGGGCTAATGGAACTCAGACAGGAGATATGCAGATATCTGAGAAGGAACTATGATGTCGGATATGACGCGGCTACAGAGACAGTGATAACCGTAGGCGGATCTGAGGCTATAGATATAGGCCTGCGTGCGATGCTGGAGCCGGGCGACGAGGTGATAATCCCCGAGCCCTCCTATGTATCATATGTACCGTGTACGATAATGGCGGGGGGAGTTCCCGTGATAGTGAGTCTCAGGGAGGAGAACGAGTTTCGCCTCACTGCAGTAGAGCTGGAGGCAGCGATCACACCGAAGACGAAGATCCTCATACTGCCATTCCCCAACAACCCGACCGGCGCGATAATGGAGAGGAGTGATCTGGAGGCTGTCGCAAAGATATGCATAGAGCGGGATATCTTCGTGATGTCCGATGAGATCTATTCGGCCCTCACCTACAAGGGCGATCATGTGACCATAGCTTCCCTTCCCGGAATGAAGGAAAGGACGATCCTGATCAACGGCTTCTCAAAGGCGTATGCAATGACTGGCTGGAGACTCGGATATGCATGCGGGCCGGCGGAGATCATAAGCCAGATGACCAAGATACATCAGTACTGCATCATGTGTGCACCCACCACGAGCCAGTATGCCGCAGTGGAAGCTCTCAGGCACGGAGACAATGATGTCGAGCAGATGAGGCAGGCATACAATGAACGCAGACGCTTCCTGCTCCATGAGTTCAAGCGCATGGGACTGCAGTGCTTCGAGCCATACGGAGCATTCTATGTGTTCCCTTCGATAAAGCAGTTCGGGATGACGTCCGATGATTTCTGCACATCCCTGCTCAAGGCGAAGAAGGTCGCGGTGGTACCCGGAACAGCCTTCGGAGAATGCGGAGAAGGGTTTGTCAGGATCTCTTATGCATACAGCATAGAGAACCTGAAGGAGGCCCTGGGAAGGATCGAAGAGTACATTAAGGAGCTGTGACGGATCAGAAGGGTATATGCAAAGAAGGAGAGACCGGAGCGGGATACGCCCCGGTCTTTTTTGACGAAAAAATGTTTTGTGTTGACATTCATCCCGGAGGGTGATAGATTATCAGTTGAAACGATTAGCACTCATCGTCAACGAGTGCTAATGAAATAGAAAGGGACAGGCCGATGGCAAAAGAGCCGGAAAAGATAACCGAGCTGGATGAAAGAAAAGTAAAGATACTCGTGGCCGTCATCAGAAACTACCTGGAGACAGGAGAGCCTGTAGGCAGCCGTACGATATCCAAGTATACCGACCTCAAGCTGTCCAGTGCCACCATAAGGAACGAGATGGCAGATCTGGAGGAGATGGGGTATATCTTCCAGCCGCATACCAGCAGCGGACGCATACCCACTGACAAGGGATACAGATTCTATGTGGACAATCTCATGAGCGAGAAAGAACGTGAGATACAGGAAAAAGAGGATCTGATAATAGAAAAGGCCGACAAGCTGGAGGAGGTCCTGAAGCAGGCGGCGAAGCTTTTGGCAGCGAATACCAACTATACGGCCCTGGTGAGCACGCCCAAGACCCATCGCAACAAGCTGAAGTTCCTGCAGCTGTCGAAGGTGGACGAGAACTCCATCCTGGCAGTGATAGTGGTGGAAGGCAATATCATCAAGAACAAGATGATCCATGTGGACGAGGAGCTGGACGACGATACGATATTGAAGCTGAACCTCCTCTTCAACACGCATCTGAACGGATTGTCGCTGGAGCAGATCAATCTGGGACTCATCACTCTGCTCAAGGAGAGAGCCGGCATACATACGGAGATAGTGAGCTCGGTGATAGATGCGGTGGCAGATGCTATAAGAGCAGATGAAGACCTGGAGATATATACATCGGGTGCAACGAACATATTCAAGTATCCCGAGCTGACGGATTCGGGCAAGGCGACAGACATCATCAATACCTTCGAGAACAAGGAGGAGCTGGAGAAGATAGTATCCACATCTCTTTCGGAGAACAATGCAAACAAGAATGAGATGCAGGTGTATATAGGAAAAGAGATGTCGTCACCTGCGATGCAGGATTGCTCGGTGGTGACAGCCACCTATGATCTGGGCGACGGGATGAGAGGTACCATCGGTATAGTGGGACCCAAGAGAATGAACTACGAAAAGGCCATGGGTACCATGAAATCTCTGATGAACCAGCTGGATGAGATCTACAAGAAAAAATAGCCACGGAGGATAAGAGCTTTGAGTAAGAAGAAGAAAAACAGAGCAGAAGAAAAGGAAGAAACACTGGAGGAGAAGATAGAAGAAGCAATGGAAGACGCCGAACAGCACCCGGAAGCCGGAGAGGAAGAGGCGCCTGCCGGAGATAAAGAGAGAGGGGAGACCACAGAAGATGCTCCCGAGGGCTCCGAGGAAAAGGATGGCGGCAAGGACCCCAAAGATGAAAAGATAGCAGAGCTCAATGACAGGATAGTCCGTCAGATGGCAGAATTCGACAACTTCAGGAAGAGAACGGACAAGGAGAAATCCGAAATGTTCTCCAACGGAGAAAAGGTAGTCATAGAGGCGATACTGCCGGTGATAGATAATTTCGAAAGGGCCTTTGATATGGCCGAAGGAGCCGGAGCGGAGCAGAAGGATCCTTTCATGGAGGGCATGGAGAAGGTCTACAGACAGCTCATGGACGAGCTGGAGAAGCTGGGCGTCAGACCTATAGAAGCTCTCGGAACAGACTTCGATCCCAACATCCACAATGCGGTGATGCAGGAGGAGACGGAGGAATACGGATCCGGAAAGGTATGCAAGGAGCTTCAGAAGGGATATATGCTGAACGACTCGGTAGTAAGGCACAGTATGGTGTCGGTAGCGCAGTAATTACAGAATGATCATCAGATAAAAGGAGGAAGCATTATGAGTAAGATAATAGGTATCGATCTGGGAACCACCAATTCCTGCGTGGCAGTTATGGAAGGCGGCAAGCCTACTGTCATAAACAATGTAGAAGGAATGAGGACTACACCTTCTGTAGTGGCATTCACGAATAACGGAGAGAGGCTGGTGGGTGAGCCGGCAAAGAGGCAGGCGGTGACCAATGCCGACAGGACAATATCATCCATAAAGCGTGATATGGGTACAGACCGCGGACGCACCATAGATGACAAGAAGTACTCTCCCCAGCAGATATCGGCAATGATCCTGTCAAAGCTCAAGGCCGATGCAGAGAGCTATCTCGGAGAGACAGTCACCGAGGCAGTCATTACCGTGCCCGCATATTTCAATGATGCACAGAGGCAGGCCACAAAGGATGCCGGCAAGATAGCGGGTCTGGATGTAAAGCGTATCATCAACGAGCCTACGGCAGCAGCTCTGGCGTACGGTCTGGACAACGAGAAAGAGCAGAAGATACTGGTATATGACCTTGGAGGCGGTACTTTTGATGTATCCATCATCGAGATCGGCGACGGTGTCATAGAGGTGCTTTCTACCAACGGAGATACACATCTCGGTGGTGACGATATCGACAATGTCATATCAAAGTACATGGTAGAGGACTTCAAGAACAAGGAAGGCATCGATCTCTCAGGAGACAAGATGGCCATGCAGCGTATCAAGGAGGCAGCCGAGAAAGCAAAGAAGGAGCTGTCCAGCGCTACGACGACCAACATCAACCTGCCGTTCATCACTGCTACAGCTGACGGGCCGAAGCATTTCGACATGAACCTCACCAGGGCTAAGTTCGAAGAGCTCATACATGACATAGTGGAAAGGACAGCAGTACCTGTACAGAACGCAATGAAGGATGCAGGTCTCAACAACTCCGATCTCGGCAAGGTACTTCTTGTAGGCGGATCCACACGTATCCCCTGTGTACAGGAGAAGGTAAAGCAGCTCACAGGGCAGGAGCCTTCCAAGAGCCTGAACCCCGATGAGTGTGTGGCAATAGGAGCATCCATCCAGGGAGGCAAGCTGGCCGGAGATGCAGGCGCAGGTGACGTGCTCCTGCTGGATGTCACGCCTCTGTCACTTTCCATAGAGACAATGGGCGGTATCGCAACAAGGCTCATAGAGAGGAATACGACCATCCCCACGAAGAAGAGCCAGGTGTTCTCGACAGCAGCGGACAACCAGACTGCAGTGGACATCAATGTCCTGCAGGGCGAGAGACAGTTTGCCAAGGACAACAAGAGCCTCGGTCAGTTCAGGCTCGACGGTATACCTCCCGCAAGGAGAGGAATGCCTCAGATAGAGGTCACCTTCGATATAGATGCCAACGGTATAGTCAATGTATCCGCAAAGGATCTGGGTACCGGAAAAGAGCAGCACATCACGATCACGGGCGGTTCCAGCATGTCGGATGACGAGATCGACAGGGCAGTGAAGGATGCCGAGCAGTATGAGGCTCAGGATAAGAAGAGGAAGGAAGCTATAGATACAAAGAACGATGCAGACTCCTTTGCATTCCAGACAGAGAATGCAATAAACGAGGTTGGCGATAAGCTGGATCCTTCAGCTAAATCAGAGGTGGAAGCCGATCTCAAGGCTCTGAAGGACATCCTCGCCCGTCATGCAGATGCACAGGATCTCACGGACAGCGATGTGGATGAGATAAAGGCTGCAAAGAGCAAGCTGGAGACATCTGCACAGAAGGTATTCTCGGCTATGTACGAGAACATGCAGCAGGCACAGGCCGGAGCAGGTGCCGGACCCGAGCCTCAGGCAGATACAGCATCTGACAGCGCCTCAGCCGGATCTGCAGGCGATGCAGGTGACGATGTAGTGGACGCAGATTACAGAGAGGTTTGATAGCCGAATATGGCAGATCAGAAGAGAGATTATTATGAGGTGCTCGGAGTCGACAAGGGTGCCGACGAAGAAACACTGAAAAAAGCATACAGGAAGCTCGCGAAGAAGTATCATCCTGATGCCAACCCGGGGGACAAGACCGCAGAAGCGAAGTTCAAGGAAGCTTCGGAGGCATATGCGGTCCTGTCCGATCCGGAGAAGAGACGCCAGTACGACCAGTTCGGTCATGCGGCCTTCGACGGATCCGGTGCCGGCGGAGCCGGTGGATTCGGAGGATTCGGTGATTTCAGTTCGATGGACTTCACCGATATGTTCGGAGATATCTTCGGCGATCTCTTCGGAGGCGGCAGGAGCAGAGCCAGCAGGACCGGTCCCCGCAAAGGGGCTAATCTGCGTACGGCAGTGCGCATTTCCTTTGAGGAGGCCGTATTCGGCTGCGATAAGGAGATAGACCTCACGCTGAAGGATGAATGCCCGAAATGCAAGGGTACCGGCTGCAAACCGGGTACGAGCAAGACTACCTGCGGCAAGTGCGGAGGAAAGGGTCAGATCGTATTCACACAGCAGTCTCTTTTCGGAACGGTGCAGAATGTACAGACCTGTCCGGACTGCCACGGTACGGGTCAGGTGATCAAGGAAAAGTGTCCGGACTGTTTCGGGACAGGCTATATCGCCTCAAAGAAGAAGATACAGGTGGCCATACCTGCGGGAATAGATAACGGACAGGCAGTGCGCATCAGGGAGAAGGGCGAGCCGGGAACGAACGGAGGCCCCAGGGGAGATCTGCTGGTGGAGGTCGACGTGGCCAGACATCCCATATTCCAGAGAAGGGACATGGATATCTATTCCACAGCTCCCATCTCCTATGCACAGGCTGCTCTCGGCGGAGATGTCATGATAGATACGGTGGACGGAAAGGTCGTCTACAACGTGAAACCGGGAACGCAGACCGATACGAGAGTACGTCTGAAGGGAAAGGGCGTGCCGTCGCTTCGTAATGCGAACACAAGAGGAGATCAGTATGTGACCCTCATCGTACAGGTGCCTACCGGACTGAGCGGCTCCGCGAAGGAGCTCTTAAAGCAGTTCGATGCAGCAACGGGTGATTCACTGAACTATGTCGCCAGACATGAGAATGACGCTGCAAAAGAGAATGCCAAGGGAAAGAAGAAAAAAGGGATGTTTAAGTAAATGTTCAGATCATTTCTTATAAAATACGGCGAGATAGGAGTAAAGGGCAAGAACCGGTATATATTCGAGGATGCCCTTATGAAACAGATCAAAAATGCCCTCAGGAAAGTGGAGGGCAGTTTTGCTGTTACAAAGGATATGGGCGGACGCATCTTTGTGGAAGCGGAAGATGAGAGCTGTGATATGGATGCTGCCACGGAAGCGCTGAGGCATGTCTTCGGTGTCGTGGCCTTCTGCCCCGTGGAGCACGTGAAGGACAAGGCTTTGGACAACCTGAAGGAGGCAGTCGTCAGCTTTGTCAGGGACACCTATGATGACAGGAATTTCTCTTTCAAGATAAACACCCGTCGCGCCCATAAATCATATCCTTATACTTCCATGCAGGTGGATGCCGCACTCGGAGAGGCAGTCCTCAACGCTTTCCCCGAGACTCACGTGGATGTACATCATCCGGAGGTGGATATACGGGTAGAGCTCAGGGATGTGGCTCATATCTACTCCAGAGAGATACCCGGTGCGGGGGGAATGCCGATCGGGACCAACGGCAAGTGCATGCTGCTCCTGTCCGGGGGCATAGACTCTCCGGTGGCAGGATACATGACAGCGAAAAGGGGTGTCGTCCTCGATGCCGTCTATTTTCATGCACCGCCCTATACTTCGGACAGGGCCAGACAGAAGGTGATAGACCTGGCCGGGCAGGTATCGAAGTATACAGGGCCGATATATCTGCATATCATAAACTTCACGGACATCCAGCTGGCGATATACGAGAAGTGTCCGCATGACGAGCTGACGATCATCATGCGACGGTATATGATGCGTATAGCCGAGAGCATAGCAGCCCGTACGGAATGTCTCGGACTGATCACGGGAGAGTCTATCGGACAGGTGGCGTCACAGACACTGCAGTCCCTTTATGTTACGGACTCTGCGGTGCGAACCATGCCTGTATACAGACCGCTCATAGGTATGGACAAGCAGGAGATAGTCAATATCTCCGAAAAGATCGGAACATATGAAACTTCCATACTCCCTTACGAGGACTGCTGTACGATATTCGTGGCAAAGCACCCGGTGACAAAGCCGAAGCTTGAAATAATCGAGCGCTCAGAGCATAATCTTGACAGTGTCATAGATGCACTTATGGAGGAGGCCTTACGCACGGATGAGCTTGTCATTGTCGGAAAAGACTGAAAGACGATGGGTGTTCGGGATATCATTTCTTCTCGGAGCGGTGATATTCATCATGATATACGGACCCCATGTCCTCGATCCCTTCTGCGATGACTGGATCATGGCAGCGGCAGACAGAGATCTGGCACAGCATTATCTCGGCTTCTGCCTGTACAGGTCCAGTCCGTGGCAGTTCCCTCTTGGCCTCATCACCACTGCATCTTATCCCCACGATATGTCTGTTATCTATACCGATTCGATACCTTTGCTTGCTTTTTTGTTCAAGCTGATCAGTCCTCTGCTCCCGCAGATATTCCAGTACCTCGGGATCTACGGTATGATCTCAATGGCGCTGATGGGCGGTATGGGCGGACTCCTGATCCACAGACTGACACACAGAGCAGACATAGCGGTCATCGCATCGATCCTGTACACATTGAGCTGGACAGTACAGTTCAGGATGTTCTATCATACATCTCTTACTTCCCAATGGCTCATCCTTATCGCGATATATTTATGGCTGACTGTAGAGCCCTCGGAGCATATGGGGCGAAACCTGACAAAGTATGCCCTGCTTTCGGGAGCGGCCATACTCATTCATCCCTACATATGGGCCATGTGCGCGGGGATAACTCTGATGAGCCAGGCAGAATACCTGATAAGGAGCCGGGATATAAAAAAAGTGCTGGCATACACGGGGACATTTATCGTCACCGGGATCCTGCTCCTGTATATCTTCGGCGGATTTGCCGGTGATACAAAAGCGAATCTCGGGGTAGGTACCTATGAGGCAAATCTGAATTCATTATACAACTCCATGGAGCTTGCCTATATGCCGGGATTTCCGGTAGCTCTCGCACAGTACGAAGGCTTCGCCTATCTGGGGGCCGGAGTGTTCTTCCTGCTGATCTGTGCGGCGGGGATACTGCTCGTCGAACGGAAACTGCCGCATATGGGGATGCGAAGGGTAATGCTGACGATCACGGCGGCACTGTTTTTCATCTTCAGCCTGCTGCCGGAGATATCCCTGAATGACAGGGTGCTGTTAGACCTGGATCTCGGAAGGGCGTACAGGGCATTCGCAGGTATATTCAGAAGCAACGGCAGGTTCATCTGGCCGGTCTGGATCCTTATAGTATCCGCAGCTGTCGTATACGTGACGAGAAAGGCCAGAAAAAAGACACTCATGATCCTGATGATCCTGGTACTTTTGATACAGATCGTCGATATGATCCCTTTCATAAGAAAGAGCCACTCGACATATGCTACCGCCGGACATGAGTATACAGATCCCTATGAAACAGACTCCGGGATGGAAAGACTGGCGGAAGGACGTGAACATATCGTAATGGATCTGGGGAATGATGTGGGGCTGGATCAGAGCCAGGCCGTGAGCTATTACGCCTATAAACACGGGATGACCACCAACGATTTCTATTATGCCCGGCCGATAGGAGACAAGGTGAACGGTACCCGGGAGGAATTAATGGCTGATATGAGAGAAGGAAGATATGATGATTCCCTGCTGTACGTGCTGGGTGAGGATACCCTGCCGCTGTACAGGGACTTTGATCTTAATATCTATGAGGTGGCAGGAAAGTACGTAGCTCTGCATGAGAAAAACGGGACAAACGCCGAGTAGGCATCTGTCCCGCCGGTATTTTGTTAAATATCTGTCTCCCGCCTTAAACCCTGTAGGGCTCGAGAGCCTTCAGCACATCGTCGATATTATCCTCGGCATGAATGTTCAGATCTATGGGCTTTGTAAGATCCAGACTGAATATTCCCATGATAGACTTTGCATCGATGACATAACGGCCTGACACAAGATCGAAATCATAATCAAACTTTGTGACAGCACCTACGAACTGCTTCACTTTTTCGATAGAATTCAGCGAGATCTGTATTGTCTTCATATTTATAACCCTCCTACATCAAGTTTCCGCTTACTTGTGCGCTCCACGCTGCACGTGTATTATAATAAAGTCGCCTAAAATAAAAGTCAATAATAAAAGGTAACGAAAAAACTCCTTAAAAATGGGCAAAACGGTTGCATTTCACAATCTCGGATGTAAGGTCAACAGCTATGAAACGGAGAAAATGATGCTGAGTCTGAAAGACAGAGGCTACATTATCGTACCGTTTGATCAAAGGGCAGATGTCTATGTCATAAATACCTGCACGGTGACCAATATAGCAGACAGGAAGACGAGACAGATGATCCACAGGTCAAAGAAGCAGAATCCTGATGCCGTTATAGTGGCGGCCGGATGCTATGTGAACACCCATGGAGAGGAGTCCGTGAAGACCGAGGGGGTGGACATCTGCCTCTTCAACAAAGACAAAGAGCTGATAGGTGAAAAGCTCGACGAGTTTGAAAGCGGACGTGCCGCAAAAGAGCCGGAGACGGCCGGCGGGGAGGATGTCTTTCACACCAGATGCTTCATGAAGGTCCAGGACGGATGTGATGCATTCTGCTCTTACTGCATCATACCTTATGCGAGAGGACGCATCTCATCAAGACCGGTGAATGAAGTGATAAGAGAGGTCTCCGAACAGACAGCTGCCGGGTACAGGGAGATAGTGCTGACAGGGATACATGTGTCGTCCTACGGAAAGGACAGGCCGGAAGACGGGGAATCCCTGACGGATCTGATAAAGGGTGTGGCCGGAGTGAAGGGAGTGGAGAGGATCAGACTGAGCTCGCTGGAGCCGAGAGTGATCACAGAGGAGTTTGCGAGGATGCTCTCACAGACAGAGCAGGTATGTCCGCATTTTCATCTGAGCCTGCAGTCCGGATCCGATCCCGTGCTGAAGCGAATGAACCGGCATTACACTACCGCACGTTACATGGAGGGAGTGGAGATGCTGAGGAAGTATTATGATGATCCTGCCATCACCACCGACATCATCACGGGCTTCCCCGGGGAGTCGGAGGAGGAGTTCGCACAGACACTGTCGTTTGTCGAGCGTATCGGATTCTACGAGACACATATCTTCAAGTATTCCCGGAGAGCGGGGACGGTGGCGGACGGTATGGCGGGACAGCTTGACGAGAAGACAAAGCACGAGAGATCCGAGAGACTGGCCATACTGAACACAAGGAAAAAGAAAGAATACGAGGACCGGCATATAGCATCAGGGAAGCCGGTAGAGGTCCTGTTTGAAGATATCGAAGAGATAAAAGGTAAGAAAATGAGGACCGGGTATACCGGAGAATATATCAAGGTGTATGCCGTGCCGGATCTCGCCGCAGAGGGGCAGATCCTCACCGGGCATATCAGACGCGATAAGGAAGGGATCATAGAGTTCGATCATGGAATGCTATCTTGACAACTCCGCCACCACCGCAGCAGACGCGGAGGTGGCAGAACTGATGATGAAGATCATGACTGAGGATTACGGGAACCCCGCAAGCTTGCACAGAAAGGGATTTGAGGCGGAGAAATATATCCGTGATGCCAGAGACATCTTTGCGGGTCTGCTGAAGTGCAGGGAGAGTGAGATCTACTTCACCTCCGGCGGCACTGAGTCGGACAACCTCGCCCTGATAGGCGGATACATGGCCAACAGACGTAGAGGGAACCATGTCATCACTACGGCCGTAGAGCATCCTGCCGTATCCCGTGCGGCGGAATACCTGGAAAAGGAAGGGGCCAGGGTGGACTATCTGGAGGTGGACCATGAAGGGCATGTGGATCCCGCCCGGCTTGAAAGCCTGCTGGATGACGATACGGTCATAGTATCGGTGATGCATGTGAACAATGAGATCGGGGCCATAGAACCCATAGAGGAGATAGGGGATCTCATACACAGGAAACAGCCGGAATGTCTGTTCCATGTGGATGACATACAGGGATTCGGCAAGCTGAAGCCGGATCTTAAGAAATGCCATATAGACATGCTCTCGGCCTCCTCACACAAGATCCACGGACCCAAGGGAACCGGTCTTTTCTACAAATCCGAGAGAGCGAAGGTCATACCCATGATATACGGAGGAGGGCATCAGAAGGGTCTAAGATCCGGGACGGAGAACGTACCAGGAGTCGCCGGGTTCGCCCTGGCGGCACAGAAGATGTACACCGGCATGGAGGACCATTTCCAAAGGGTCAGGGAGCTGAGCGACATGTTCAGAAACGGTGTGCAGGAGATCGATGATATAAAACTAAACGGGGGAGACATGCCCTGTATCATATCCCTTTCGGTGAAGGATGTAAGAGCAGAGGTGCTTCTCCACGCCCTGGAGGACAAAGGGATATATGTGTCGGCGGGGTCGGCATGCTCGTCCAACAAGCCCTCCGTATCGGCCACGCTGAAGGCGATCGGTGTCGAGCCCTGGCAGCTGGAGTCGACGGTGAGAGTATCTCTGTCTCATCGCAACACGGAAGAAGAGATCCGGTACACACTGGACGTGCTAAAAGAAACGATACCCGGGCTCCGGAGGTTTGTCAGAAGATAATGTATCATTTCTTTGTATCTCCCGTAGATATCGCCGACCGCGATATCTACATCAGAGGAGAGGATTACAATCACATCAGGAATGTCCTGCGCATGAAGCCGGGAGAGGTGATATCGGTATCCGACGGCGTGAGCGACAACGAATACAGATGCCACATCGAAGGATACGATGAGGGCGCGGTGCACTGCCGGTTGGACTTTATCAAGGAGGCGGATACCGAGCTCCCCGTCAGGGTGCGTCTTTTCCAGTCTCTCCCGAAGGGAGACAAGATGGAACTCATCATACAGAAGGCAGTGGAACTGGGGGTCGCAGAGATCATCCCGATGGCCTCGGCCAGATGTGTGGTAAAGCTGGATCCGAAGAGAGCGAAGAGCAGGACCGAAAGATGGAATGCCATAGCCGGGGCTGCGGCGAAGCAGAGCCGGAGGAAGATCATACCCGAGGTAAAAAAGGTCATGGATCTCAGGGCGGCACTGAGGTATGCCGGAGACTGCGATATCAGACTCATACCATATGAGCTGGCAGAGGACTTCGAGGCTACGAAAGAACAGATAGCATCCATGAGAAAGGGAGGAGAAGTGGCGGTCTTCATAGGCCCGGAAGGCGGCTTTGCGGAAGAAGAGATAAAAGCTGCGGAAGAAGCCGGCGTGATGCCCGTCACCCTCGGGCACAGGATACTGCGCACAGAGACAGCCGCCATGGTAGTGCTCTCGTGGATCGTATACGAGACAGAAGGTCAGGGAAACAGCGACACATGAAAGAATTCAGCTACAAAAAGCTGGCAGTGATAATGGTAAGCTTCATGATGGCTGTGACCGCAGCCACCATCGCCGGTGTGATTTTTTTCGGGAACAGGGTCTTCCGCATCCTCGAGGAGGGAGAAAAGGACAGCAAGATCCTGAAGCACTATGCCTTTATCTGTGAAAACAGCAGTGACGGATTCTACAGATCCATATTTGAGGGCGCATACAGAACGGCCGAAGAAGAGGGAGACTATCTGGAGGATATGGGCAAGAACCTGACACCCACTCCCGACAGGACAGGTCTGATGGAGCTGTCGATAGATGCCGGCGTGGACGGGATAATCGTGGAGGCCGGAGAACGCGAGGAAATGAAGGAACTCATAGATCTCGCAGACAGCAAGGGGATCCCCGTGATCACGGTTGGAAGCGACAACACCTCCTCTGCGCGGAAATCCTATGTGGGATTCGGATATTATGATCTGGGTACCAACTACGGGAAAGAAATACTAAAGAAGGCGACAGATGAGCAGAAGAACGTACTCGTGCTCATGAGCCCGGATGCAGAGGATTCGAGTCAGAATATCATCTTTCAGGGCATAAGAGAGACGATCGAGAGATCCGACGCATCGGACAGCTTCAATCTGCAGACCATGGCCGTACCGGACACATCCGTATTCGGTGCGGAGGAGAGCATCAGTGCTCTGATCATGAATGATGACGAGCTGCCGGATATGATCATATGTCTGAACGAGATATATACCACCTGCATCTGCCAGGCCCTGGTGGACTACAACAGAGTGGGACAGACCATAGTCTACGGCTTCTATGAGAACAGCACCATCCTTTCTGCCATCCGGAAAAACATCATATATGCCACGCTTACCATGAACACCGATCAGATGGGAAGCTACTGCATAGAGGCACTGAAGGAATACGAAGAAACAGGCTATGTGAATGAGTACATGCCTGCCGATATCAGGGTGGTGACCTCGGATAACATAGACGAATACATCAGTGAAAAAGAGGAGGAGACAGCATATGAACCGGCTGTTTAGCTCCGTGAAAGAAAAATCCACGGTTCAGGCCAATATGGTCGCTCTGACCATACTGACATCCCTGATAATACTTACGGTCAATATAGTCCTTTTCATCTATATCAGCCGTGCGATAAATGTCATAAACAGAGTCTACTCCACCAACGTGACGATCGGAGAGATGTCCGATGCCCTGGGACGGGTGAGAGGCAGTATGTCGGAGTATCTCAATACCAAATCCACGGACTCCATGGAGCAGTATTATGATGCATGCCAGCAGTACAGAGACTATCTGTCCGAGCTGAGTCTCGACGGACAGGGCAAGGAAACGACGGCTATACTCCAGGACATACAGGGGCTGTCGGACACATACTTCTCTGTCACGGACGAGACCATACAGGCAAAGCGCGGACGGGTCGTGGAGAAATACAATGCCGGCTACGAGCGCTCGGAACGGATATACAGCTACATCAATGCATATATCTACAGTCTGAACAACGAACAGTTCAAGAAGAATTCGGAAAAGTACTCCGCGCTGAGAGCCTCACTGAGATCGCTGGCAGCGGTGACCATGTCCGTGATAGTGGCGGTGGCGCTGATAAACATCCTGCTGACATCGGTCATGACAAAGAATATCATGGATCCCGTGCGTCAGAGAGAGATCATAATGGAGACACATCTAAAGGATGCGGAGCTCAAATATCTCCAGGCACAGATCAATCCCCATTTTCTGTTCAACACTCTGAACGCGGGAGCTCAGCTTGCCATGCTCGAGGATGCGGAAAAAACCTCGGGATACCTGCAGAACGTGGCTGCCTTTTTCCGCTACCGGATAAAGGGAGAAGAAAAAGAGACGACGCTTGAACAGGAAATATCTTTAGTAGATAATTATATCCACATATTGAACGTAAGGTTTTCGGGGGAGATCCACTTTTCCAAGGAGCTCGACAGAGACTGCCTGAACGTATCGGTGCCGGGTATGATACTCCAGCCGATCGTGGAGAATGCCGTAAACTACGGGATACGCAACATAGAGAGAGAGAAGAGGATCGTCCTGAAGGTGGAGAGACTCCCCGAGCTGATCAGAGTCAGGGTGGAGGACAACGGAGTCGGCATGAGCGAGGCGCGGATAAAGGAAGTGCTGGCGGGAGTAGCGGGAGAGAATCCCGTCATGAAGGACTCCAATGGCGTCGGGATAGCCAACGTGATGTCGCGTCTGAGACTGTTCTACAACAGGGAAGAGGTCATGCATATATTCAGCGAAGGAGAGGACAGGGGTACTATAGTAGATATACTCATACCCGTGCCGAACGCAGCGGAAGAGGAGAACGGTTCATAGCAAATGTACAGGATAATGCTTGCGGATGACGAGGGTATCGTCACTGATTCCATCAAATTCATAATAGAGAAGGAGTTCGGCGGGCTCTGTGAGACGGAGACCGCAAAGAGCGGCAGGGCAGTGATCGAGCTGGCAGAAACGTTCAGACCCGATATCGCCTTTATGGACATACAGATGCCGGGGATAAACGGCATAGAAGCCATGAAGGAGATAAGGAGGACGAACTCATCTACGGTCTTCATAATACTCAGTGCCTACGACAAGTTCGACTATGCCAAGGAGGCCATAGGGCTGGGTGTGCTCGACTATCTCAACAAGCCCTTCAGCAAGGATATGATAGTGGACGTGCTGAAGAGAGCCATGGAGCAGATAGACTCCGCAAAAGAAAAGCGACGTCAGGAACTCTCCATACGCGAAAAGATAGAGACCGTCACGCCTGTCATAGAGAACGGCTTCATATATTCCATACTGTTCCAGGAGAGTCCGGAGGTGACCGACAACTATAAGAACCTGTTGGGGATCAAGGAGGGATACGGCTTCATGCTGGTGCTCTCTGTCATCGATGCGGACTCCGACTCGGAGAATCCGGTGGGCAACGGGATAAAGGTCCAGTCTGAGTATACGAAGATAAGAGACATCATAAGAGGTAGGCTGGGGTGTGTGACGGGACCGCTGCTCTCGAATAAGATCATCTGCTACTTCCCGCAGAAGAGCAGCCGCATGGAGTACGATGACAGGGTAAAGATAATCGGCAGGGCAGAGGAGCTGCTGAAGGAGATACTGGAAAAGACCGGATTCAACGCACGCATCGGTATAGGGACAGTACAGCCTGTGGAGGCCGCATCGGACTCATATAAGGATGCGCTTGGTGCTCTGCATATGACGAGAGCGGGAGTGGCGCATGCCAGCGATCTGCCGGTGGGCTGTGTCTATGAGCCGGACTATCCCATGGATATAGAGAAGAGACTGTTTGCGGCAGTCAGCTCCGGTGATGTGGGCATGACCAGAGAGTATGCATCCGGGTTCTTCTCGTGGATGAAAGAGGCACATCCGGATGCCCTGATAGACGCAAGGCTGAAGTGCCTTGAGTTTGTACTGTGGGCAGAGCATCTGTCCTACGAATCCGGAGGGATGACCTATCATTTCCTGCACAGGTCGGATTATCTTCCCACCGTCATGGAGTGCAGGGATTTCAATGATCTGGAGAGCTGGTTCACGACAAAGATCGTCGAGGCGGCCCGCAACGTGACCGTAAAAAAAGAGGAAAAGCTGGGAAGCCTGGTGGAGGAAGCAAAGAGGTTCATCGCGGAGAACTATTCGAACGACATATCCCTGGATGAGGTATCCGGCAAGGTGGATGTCAGTCCGTATTACTTCACGAGGCTCTTCAAAGAAGAGACCGGAACGACATTCCTTGAGTATCTGACGCAGCTGCGCATAGACAAGGCCAAGGAAATGATAAAAGATCCGGACATCTCCATCAAGGACATATGTACTAAGGTCGGATATTCGGATCCGAATTACTTTTCAAGGATATTCAAAAAGGCCGTTGGAATGACACCGACGGAATACCGAACGGAGAGCACAAAATGAAACCCGTAAAGATCACAGCGATACTGCTCCTTACCCTCATATTCCTGACCGGCTGCGGCAGCGGCGTGGAGGAAAGCCGGGAGCCACAGAAAAACGAAAAAGCCGATGATCAGATACAGATAGGCATCGCCTTTGACAGCTTCCTGATCGAGCGATGGGAGAGAGACAGGGATATCTTCGTGTCGAGAGCCAGAGAGCTTGGAGCTACCGTCAATGTTCAGAATGCAAACGGTGATGTGAACAAGCAGAAGGATCAGATGAGATATCTGATAGATAAGAAGATGGATGTGATCGTGCTCATCGCCGTGGACAGCCAGGCTCTGAAGAAGGAGGTCCAGGATGCCAGGAATGCCGGGATCAAGGTGGTGGCCTATGACCGCCTGGTGACGGACGTGCCGCTGGATCTCTACATCACCTTCGATAACGAGATGGTGGGGAGATATATGGCAGATGCGATCATAGACAAGCTTCCTTCCGGCGGTCTGGTCATGAAGATCAACGGACCCTCGAAGGACAATAACGTATCGCTTGTGAACAAAGGCTTTGACGAGGAGATCAGAGGCCACGGGCTGCTGGTCTTCGACACCTACTATGCTACCGAGTGGAAAGGCGAGGAGGCCTTTAATTACCTGTCGGAGAATCCGGAAAAGGCCGACAGGGCAGATGCCGTGATGTGCGGCAATGACTCTCTTGCGGGACAGGCCGTGAGGTACTACTCGGAAAAGAGAAGGGCCGGGAGGATACCCATAGTGGGGCAGGATGCCGATCTGGATGCATGCCAGAGGGTAGTGGAAGGCACACAGACCATGACCGTGTACAAGAGCATAGACGTCCTGGCCAAAAGAGCAGCAGAGGCAGCGGTATCTCTGGCCAAGGGATATTCCATATCACAGTCGACCGTGATAGAGAACGGCAGGTACAGCGTACCCTGTATCAACATACCCCCGATCATGGTGACGAAAAGCAATATTGATTCTGTCATAATAGACGGCGGCTTTCATCTCCGGGAAGATGTATACCTCAAGGAAAGGTGATCCGGAGGGCATAGCACAATCTTGATGCGGCAATGTCAATTTTATGCTATCCGGTCAGAGCCGGATCAGACAGTCCCGCAATTATTTCCTGTTTTTTTAAGAATAACTGTATGATAGCATTCTATTCGTACAAAGTTTATGTGTGCCGTTTTCGGGCGGCATACAAAAGACATCCAACATTACAAGGGAGGAAAAAAGATGAAAAGAAAGTTACTTAGTGCCATTCTTTCAATGACAATGGTAGCAGCACTTCTTGCCGGATGCGGCAGCTCTGCAGCACCTGCAGCAGACGCAGCAGCACCTGCAGCAGAAGAGGCAGCACCTGCAGCAGAAGAGGCAGCACCCGCAGCTGAGGAGGCAGCACCTGCAGCAGAGGAGGCAGCTCCTGCAGCAGCAGCAGGACAGAAGGTCGGCGTTTCAATGCCTACCAAGGATCTGCAGAGATGGAACCAGGACGGCGCAAACATGGAGAAAGAGCTGAAGGATGCAGGCTATGAGGTTGATCTTCAGTTCGCTAACAACGACGTTCAGACTCAGCTGTCACAGGTTGAGAACATGATCTCAGGCGGATGCAACGTTCTCGTTATCGCAGCTATAGAGGGATCTTCACTCGGTGAGGCTCTTGACATGGCTAAGGAAGCAAACATCCCCGTCATAGCTTATGACCGTCTGCTCATGGATTCAGACGCAGTTTCATACTATGCAACATTCGATAACTACAAGGTTGGTACAGTTCAGGGTACATACGTAAAGGATACTCTTGATCTGGACAACGCAGAGGGACCTTTCAACATCGAGTTCACAGCAGGTGATCCCGGTGACAACAACGCAGGTTTCTTCTTCAACGGTGCATATGATGTTCTGAAGCCTTACATCGACGAGGGCAAGCTCGTTGTTCAGTCAGGCAAGACCACATTCAACGACGTTGCTACTCCTGAGTGGAAGACAGAGACAGCTCAGTCTGAGGCTGAGAACAGGATCTCTTCATTCTACACAGACAAGGACATCGATGTATGGCTTTGCTCAAACGACTCTACAGCACTCGGTGTTGAGAACGCACTGGCAGCTAACTACAAGGGCAAGTATCCCATCATCACAGGTCAGGACTGCGACATAGAGAACACCAAGAACATGATCGCAGGCAAGCAGTCAATGTCAGTGTTCAAGGACACTCGTACACTTGCAAGCCAGGTTGTTAAGATGGTTGGCCAGATCCTTGCAGGCGAGAAAGTTGATGTCAACGATGAGAAGACATACAACAACAACGTCATCACTGTTCCTTCATACCTTTGCGAGCCTGTATTCGCAGATGCAAACAACTACAAGGAGATCCTCCTTGACTCAGGCTACTACACAGAGGATCAGCTGAAGTAATTGAGAACACTCTCAAATTTGAACTAAACGGATTTGGGGCGGGCGATGCCCGCCCCAAATTTACTATGAAAGAAATCCGATTTTTTCCATAAGAAAAGACTGAGACAAAAAACGAGAAGGTATTGAGAGGAGGGAACGGCTTTGGCAAAAGAGTTGCTGAGAATGGATCATATTACCAAGGTTTTTCCGGGTGTAAAAGCTTTGGATAATGTCAACCTTTCGGTTGAAGAGGGTGAGATCCATGCTCTTGTCGGTGAGAACGGAGCAGGAAAGTCCACTCTGATGAACGTATTGAGCGGCATCTATCCCTATGGAACATATGAAGGAGACATCATCTACAACGGTGAGGTCTGCAAGTTCCAGAAGATAAAGGATTCCGAGGAGAAGGGTATAGTCATCATACATCAGGAGCTGGCACTGGTGCCCCAGATGTCGATAGGCGAGAATATGTTCCTCGGGAACGAAAGAGGAAAAAAGAACGCGATAAATTGGAATGAAACGTACGGGGAGGCTGACAAATACCTGAAGATGGTAGGTCTGTCCGAGTCCTCCAGAGTACTTATCAAGGATATAGGAACAGGTAAGCAGCAGCTGGTGGAGATAGCGAAAGCGCTGGCCAAGCATGCAAAGCTGCTGATACTGGACGAGCCCACTTCTTCACTGAACGAGACGGATTCGAGGGCACTCCTCGATCTGATGCTCGAGTTCAAGAAGCAGGGCATGACGATGATAATAATCAGCCACAAGCTCAACGAGGTCGTGTATGTGGCAGACAAGATCACGGTCATCCGTGACGGATCGACAGTGGAGACCATGGACTGCCATAACATGGAGATCAACGAGGACAGGATCATCCGCGGCATGGTGGGGCGTGAGCTCACGAACAGATTCCCCAAGAGAGAGCATGTGGAGCTTGGAGAGATAAATCTGGAGGTCAAGGACTGGACGGTCCATCATCCCCTCTATACAGAGCGTAAGGTGGTGGACGGAGTCAATTTCAATGTCAAGAAGGGTGAGGTCGTAGGTATCTACGGTCTGATGGGAGCCGGACGTACAGAGCTCGCGATGAGCATCTTCGGTAAGTCATACGGCTCAGGTATCACAGGCACCCTCAAGATCAACGGTCAGGAAGTGGATCTGAAGGATCCCAGAGCTGCCATCGATGCAAAGCTTGCATATGTGACCGAGGACAGAAAAGGCAACGGTCTGGTGCTGTCCAACTCCATCAAGGTAAACAACTCACTCGCAAACATGAGTGGTGTCAGCGACAAGGGCGTGATAGACAAGGATAAAGAGTATCAGGTCGCTGTCGAGTATCAGGACAAGCTCAACACCAAGACTCCTACAGTGGAGCAGAATGTGGGCAATCTGTCCGGAGGAAACCAGCAGAAGGTGCTGCTGGCAAAGTGGATGTTCACCGATCCGGATATCCTCATCCTTGACGAGCCTACGAGAGGTATCGATGTAGGCGCGAAGTATGAGATCTACTGCATCATCAATGATCTGGTAAAGGCCGGCAAGTCGGTGGTGATGATATCCTCCGAGCTCCCCGAGGTCCTGGGGATGAGCGACAGGATCTATATCATGAACGAAGGCAGGTTTGTAGGAGAGCTCAGTGCAGAAGAGGCATCTCAGGAGCGTATCATGGCGAACATATTACAGTCAGGAAGGGGTGAATGACATGAGTATAAATATCAAAGATGTACTTAAAAAATATACGATGGTATTTGCCCTCATAGCTGTAGTCATATTCTTTCAGGTAATGACGGGGGGCAAGATGCTCCTGCCGCAGAATCTGAACAACCTTATCTCGCAGAACGCATACGTGTTCGTGCTTGCAGCAGGAATGCTCCTGTGTATCCTTACCGGTGGTAACATCGACCTGGCCTGCGGCTCCGTGGTCTGCTTCCTGGGAGGTATCGGAGCAGTGGTGATGGCAAAGGACATCAACTGGGTCGTCGCTGTAGCGATAATGCTTGCCGGCGGTATCCTGGTGGGTGCATGGCAGGGCTACTGGATAGCATATGTGAAGGTACCTCCCTTCATCGCTACCCTTGCAGGCATGTACGCCTTCAGAGGACTCGCCAATGTTGTGCTCCAGGGATATTCGGTAGGTATAGATGATACGGTATTCCTGAATGTGTTCGGAGGCGGTGCTGACTGCTATGTCCCTGATCTTCTGGGCGGGAGCGGCATGAACCTCACCTGCATCGTTGCGGGTGTAGTGATCGCAGTGATCTATGCACTTCTTGTATTCAAGAAGAGAGTGGATGCAAAGAAGGCAGGCTACAGTGTAGGACCTCTTTCATCGGACATCATCAGGACTGTCATCATCGCAGTGGCAGTGATCTGGTTCTTCTTCATGCTCTCTCAGTACAAGGGCATACCTACATCCCTTATATGGATAGGAGTGGTGCTCCTGGCATATGCCTACATCACGGCAAACACCACCATGGGCCGTTATCTCTACGCAGTAGGCGGAAACGAGAAGGCTACGAATCTTTCGGGAATAGATTCCAGGAAGGTATATTTCTTTGCATATGTGAACATGGGTCTCATGTCCGGACTGGCAGGCATCCTTACCGTAGCGAGAGCTACTCATGCCGAGCCTACTTTCGGACAGGGCTATGAGATGGACGCCATCGCAGCCTGTTTCATAGGCGGAGCTTCAGCATACGGCGGAGAAGGAAATGTATTCGGTATAGTCATCGGTGCTCTCCTCATGGGTGTCATCAACATGGGAATGAGTATCGTCGGTGTGGAAGCGAACTACCAGAAGGTGGTCAAGGGTATCGTCGTTCTGGTGGCCATTGTCTTTGACGTACTGTCAAGCAAGAAGAAAAAGTAAGGGAGGAGGAAGTCATGACGAACAATAAAGTATTAAGTGTCTTAAAGAAAAATGCAATGCTGATTGTCCTTGTCCTGGTATATATCTTTTTCACAGCAACGACAAGCGGACAGATGTTCCAGCCGATGAATTTCAACGCTTTGATCACACAGAATGCGTATGTATTCGTGCTGGCAACGGGTATGCTGATGTGCATGCTCACCGGTGGTAACATCGATCTCTCCTGCGGATCATTCGTGTGTTTCCTGGGATCCGTCGGCGGCATAATGATGATGGTAAAGCAGTTCAATCCCGGAGTGGCCATCCTGCTGATGCTCCTCGTGGGTGTAGTATACGGTACGATCCTGGGTTATCTCATAGCATATGTGAATATCCCCCCGTGGATCGCGACTCTGGCAGGATACCTCGCTTTCAGAGGATGGGGTACCGCACTCCTGAGTGCCAATAGTACCACAGGAAGTATCTCACTGGCTGCACAGAAGGGATTCCTTGCAGTATTCTCGGGTAAGGTTTTCTCCACTCCCGTGGGCAAGACCAATGTGGTATGTCTCATAGTCGGAGTCGTCGCCTGCGTGATAGTGGTGGTGACATCCTTCCTTGGCAGAGCAGCTAAGGTGAAGAAGGGCTACGAGGCCGAGTCGGTACTGGCAGTGGTCATAAAGAGCGTGCTTTCCGTGGCGGTCATCATGCTTTTCGCATACAAGCTTTCTCTGGCAGGCGGCATACCTACAGTGCTCATCTGGGTGGTGGCTATAGTGCTGATATACAACTTCATCACCTCAAGTACGGTCCTCGGCAGATACTTCTATACCATAGGCGGCAACGCTGAGGCTACCAGACTCTCCGGTGTGGATACAAAGAAGATCATGTTCCTGGCATACCTGAACATGGCAGTGCTCACATCCATCACTACCTTCATCGTCACATCCAGATTCCAGGCAGCCAACTCACAGGCCGGAACCTACTACGAGATGGATGCCATCGCAGCCTGCGTGGTCGGCGGTGTGTCGGCATACGGCGGATCCGGTAATGTGTTCGGTATGGTCGTGGGTGCTACCCTCATAGGTGTCATCAACCTCGGAATGTCCATCATGGGAGTCGATGCCAACTGGCAGAAAGTCGTAAAGGGCGTGGTCCTTCTTGCGGCAGTCGTATTCGATATCCTTGCCGAGAAGAAGACAGGCAAGGCCTGAGACAAAGACTCAAGTCTGACAAGAGATCACACGAAGGCGGCCGGATCCCGGCCGCCTTCTTAATTTGCTTAATGCTGATATATACGGTAAAATATACAGGATTATGGGCTGAATCTGATGTCAGCATACAGAATGGAGACAGGAATGAAGGACATAGGAAGCACACAGTTTTTTAAGGTGGAGACAGAGCCGGAAACAGGAGTAAGAGTAGTACTTCAGGCTGTGTATGAGGCGCTCACGGAGAAAGGATACAATCCCGTCAATCAGATAGTGGGATATATCATGTCCGGAGATCCTACATACATAACCAGCCACAACAACGCCAGAAGCCTGATAATGAAGGTAGAGCGCGACGAGCTGGTAGAGGAGCTGCTCACGGACTATATCAATAACAAAGGATGGAGCAATCCTCAGTGACGGCAGCATGAAGAGGATACTCGCACTGGACTACGGATCCAGGACTGTGGGCGTGGCCGTGACGGACGGACTGGGACTCACGGCGGTCAGCCTGGAGACGATAAGGAGAGAGAGGGAGCATCAGCTCAGAGCGACATACCGCAGGATAGGCGAACTGATAGATGAATATGACGTGGGCAGTATCGTGGTAGGCCTTCCCCTTAATATGGACGGGACGGAGAGTGACAGATCGGTGCTGGCCAGACGATTCGGGGAGGACCTGTCGAGACGTACAGGTCTTTCGGTTGTAATGCAGGATGAGAGACTGACCACCGTCGAGGCAGACGAGATCATACAGCTGACAGGCTCTCACAGGAAAGACCGCAAGGATCATATAGACTCCATGGCGGCTGCCATAATCCTGACAGATTATCTGAGGCAGAACGGAAAATGAGCATAATATTTACAGACGAGACCGGTGTGGAGACAGAGTACGATGTGGTAGAGAGCACCACACTGGGCGGCAATACGTACATACTCGTGGCGGATGAAGAGGACAACGCACGAATATTAAAAGAGGTCTTCTCCGATGAGGATGAGGGGACCGCTTCATATACCGAGGAGCTGACCGACAGTGAATACGAGGCTGTGGCCGGCGTGTTCGCTGAGCTGCTCGGAGACCAGGACATTACATTAATCTAAAGGAGTATAGTAGTTTGAAAAAACCGAATATGGATTTGCCTCATTCGAAGCTAAGGATCATTCCGCTGGGAGGCCTCGAGCAGATCGGCCTGAATATCACAGCCTTCGAATATGAGGATTCTATCGTCGTCGTGGACTGCGGTCTTGCATTTCCGGAGGACGATATGCTGGGCGTGGATCTGTGTATCCCGGATGTGAGCTATCTGGAAGAGAACATAGACAAGGTAAAGGGATATGTGATCACCCATGGCCACGAGGATCACATAGGTGCCCTGCCCTATGTGCTGCAGAAGGTCAATGCGCCCATATATGCAACAAAGCTCACGATAGCGCTGATAGACAGGAAGCTCGAGGAACACAATATGCTGAAGACCGTGAAGAGGAAAGTGATCTCGCACGGTCAGTCGATAAACCTCGGTCAGTTCCGCATAGAGTTCATCAAGACAAACCACTCCATAGTGGATGCTGCGGCGCTTGCGATATACAGTCCGGCCGGGATAGTCATACATACCGGAGACTTCAAGGTGGACTATACACCTGTCTACGGAGACGCCATAGATCTGCAGAGATTCGGCGAGATAGGCAAGAAGGGTGTACTGGCTCTGATGTGCGATTCGACCAATGCAGAAAGGGACGGATTCACAAGATCCGAAGGGACCATAGGCAAGATATTCGAGGAGATCTTCGGCGACCACAAAGACTCCAGGCTGATCATAGCCACCTTCGCATCCAACGTGGACAGAGTGCAGCAGATAATAAACACGGCATGCAAGTATGGCAGGAAGGTAGCCGTGGAGGGGCGGTCCATGGTGAATGTCATAGAGACAGCCACGGAGCTCGGATATATAAGTGTGCCGGAAAACACGTTGGTGGATCTTAACGATCTGAAGAACTATCCGGACGAGAGGACAGTGATCATAACTACGGGATCTCAGGGTGAGTCGATGGCGGCGCTGTCGAGGATGGCACAGAGCCTGCACAAAAAGATCACGATCAAGCCCACGGATACGATAGTGTTCTCCTCCACACCCATACCCGGAAACGAAAAAGCCGTAGACAAGGTCATAAACGACCTGGAGGATAAGGGTGCCGAGGTCATATTCCAGGATGTCCATGTGTCGGGACACGCCTGCCGCGAGGAGATCAAGCTCATCTACTCGCTGGTGAAGCCAAGATATGCCATCCCGATCCACGGGGAGCTCAGACACAGGCATGCGCAGGGCAGGATAGCCAAAGAGCTGGGATACGATCCCGCACATATACTGATGCTCCACTCCGGAGATGTGCTGGAGATCGCCGATGATGACACCAGACCCGAGATAGCGGGACATGTGCACACCGGAGCGGTATATGTGGACGGACTCGGAGTGGGAGACGTAGGCTCGGCAGTCCTGCATGACAGACAGCATCTGGCAGAGGACGGCGTGGTAGTGATTGCAATGGCCATGGAGAGAGGTACCAACCAGGTGCTCTCGGGCCCGGACATAGTGTCCAGAGGCTTCGTGTATGTGAGAGAAGCAGATGCCCTGATGGAGGATGCCATAGATGTGCTCGAAGAGACGATGGAAGACCTGCAGGACAGGAATGTGACAGACTGGGGCAAGATAAGACAGGAGCTTAGAGAGAAGCTGTCGGGATATATATGGCAGAAGACAAAGAGACGTCCCATGATACTGCCGGTGATCATGGATATCTGACCGGCAGGGGTCGGAATAGACGGAAAGAGGCGGATAGTGACTACGGAAAAAGAGCTGCTGGAATGCATAGACGGTTTCGCTGATCTGATCAGGGAAACACAGGAATACAAGGACTACATGCACATGGTGGAGGTGCTCCACAGGAAGCCCGAGCTCTTCGACAGGACAATACAGTTCAGAAAAGAGAACTATTTCCTTCAGCATGCACCGGAGCATGAGGATATATACGAAAGGATGGAGGATCTGAGAAGACGTAACGAAGATCTGCTGGAGACTCCCGAGGTATATGATTTCCTGATGACGGAATGGACCTTCTTCCACATGATGCAGAATTTCTTTGACAGACTGATGACGGAGATCAACTTTTAGACGATATGAACATCAAGACGATAAGATCCATAATACTGGGCATTCTGAATTTCATAGTGAGGGCCTGCATCCTCGTGGTCGTGATATGGGGAGTGAGGAAAGTGTGCCTTGCAGCCTATGACTACGGATACAGGATCTACTCGGAACCCCCCATGGCAGAGGGAGACGGAGTGGACGTAGTCGTGACTATACCTATGGGAAGCTCCGTGGCAGAGACCGGAGAGCTGCTGAAGGGCTATGGGCTCATAAGGGATGACAAGCTCTTCATTCTGCAGGAGAGACTGTCAGACTATCACGACAAGCTGGAGCCCGGGACATATACACTCAACACCTCCATGACCGCAGAGGAAATGATGGAGGTCATGGCTCCTACGGCCAATGAGGAGCCGGAGGAGGATGGATAATAAAAGGATCTCGGATTTCATCCGGGGATATGCGGCCGAAGAAGATGAACTGCTGCAAAGGATCCGTTCGGAGTGCGAGAGCGCAGGCGTACCGCTCATCAGACCGGAGACTGCGATGTTCCTAAGGACTGTGACGGCTCTTGTCAGACCCCATCTGGTACTGGAGCTCGGAACGGCAGCGGGTTATTCGGCCATATGCATGGCAGGATCCTTTGAAGGGATCGAGCGGATAGACACATTGGAGGACTGGGAACCGAGATATGCCATCGCCGAAGCGAACATAAAAGAGGCGGGGCTTACGGACAGGATCTCCCTGATAAAAGGGGATGCATCGGAGACAATGAAGAGTCTCACCGGACCCTATGATATGGTCTTCATCGATGCGGCCAAGGGACAGTACCCGGACTATCTTAAGGAGGCCATGAGGCTCACGGCTGTGGGATCCGTGATCATAGCAGACAATATCCTCATGGACGGAGAGATCATCGAGTCCAGATATCTGGTAGAAAGAAGAGACCGGACCATACACAAAAGGATCAGGGAGTTTCTGGATGATATCACGGGAGATGACAGGCTGGTGACATCACTGATCCCCGTGGGAGACGGCATCACATTTTCAGTGAGGGAGCGATGAAGAAACCGGAGCTTCTGTGCCCGGCAAAGGGACCGGAAGAATTAAAGACAGCGGTGATCTACGGTGCAGATGCCGTATACATAGGCGGAGAGGCATTCTCACTGAGAGCCGGGGCCAGGAACTTCTCAAAGGAGGAAATGGCTGAGGGCATACGCTTTGCCCATGACCATGGAGTCAGGGTCCACGTGACGGCCAACATCCTTGCACACGACAGCGATCTGGATGAAGCGGATACGTACTTCAGGGAGCTGGCAGAGCTGGCACCGGATGCACTCATCATCGCGGATCCCGGAATGCTCATGACGGCAAGGGAGATCTGTCCTGATATAGACGTGCATATATCGACCCAGGCGAACAACACCAACTACAGGACGTTTGAATTCTGGGGCAACCAGGGAGCGAAACGCGTCGTTGCGGGCAGGGAGCTGTCTCTTGCCGAGCTGAAAGAGATCAAGGAGCACATATCGGGCAGGGTCGAGCTGGAGTGCTTTGTACACGGAGCCATGTGCATCTCATATTCCGGGAGATGCCTGCTGTCCAACTATATGACAGGACGTGATGCGAACAAGGGTGAATGCACACATCCCTGCCGGTGGAGATATGTCCTGGAAGAGGAGACCCGCCCTGGAGAGTATATGCCTGTATATGAGAACGAGCGGGGGACTTATATCATGAACAGCAAGGACCTGTGCATGATAGAGCATATCCCAGAGCTGGTGGATGCGGGTATCGATTCCTTCAAGGTAGAGGGACGGATGAAGACGGCTCTGTATGTGGCCTGTGTGGCCAGGACCTACCGCCATGCGATAGACGATTATTTCGAGTCTCCCGAAAAGTACCGGGAGAATATGGAGTGGTACAGGGAAGAGATAGGCAAGTGTACGACCAGGAGCTTCACTACCGGATTCTTCTTCGGCAAGCCCGGGGCTGATTCGCAGATATACGATTCCAATACATATGTGACCGAATACACCTATCTCGGGCATGTGGAAGAAGTGGCGGAGGACGGATCCTTCATGCTGCATCAGAAGAATAAGTTTACGGTGGGAGAAGAGATAGAGATAATGCGCCCTGACGGAGAGAATACCACATGCCGGGTGGAAGCGATAAGCGATGCGGAAGGCACTGCGCAGACATCGGCACCGCATCCCGGACAGGAGCTGAGGGTGACACTCAGTGCGTTCCCCGAGGAATATGATATATTGAGGAGACGGAATACATGAGTCTTTTGAGTGTGATAGTACCGTGCTACAACGAGCAGGAGGCATTGCCTTATTTCTATGATGCGATCGTAAAGGTCTCTGACGAGATGAAGGCTGTCTGGCAGGACCTGGAGTTCGAATACCTTTTCATAGATGACGGAAGCAAAGACGATACGCTGGCTGTGATAGAGGGCCTGAGAGAAAAGGACAAAAGAGTACGCTATGTCTCCTTCAGCCGTAACTTCGGCAAAGAGGCGGGACTCTATGCAGGCCTTTCGAATGCCAGAGGAGATCTCGCCGTCACCATGGATGCAGACATGCAGGATCCTCCGGCACTGCTCCCCGATCTCTACAGGGCAGTCGTGGAGGAGGGTTATGATTCCGCAGCGACAAGAAGGGTCACGCGAAAAGGAGAGCCTCCTCTCAGATCTTTCTTTGCCCGCATGTTCTACAGACTGATCAACAGGATGAGCGCCGCCGATATAGTGGACGGTGCCAGAGACTACAGGATCATGAACCGCCGCATGATAGATACGATAGTGGGTATGAAGGAATACAACAGATTCACGAAGGGTATCTACGGCTGGATCGGTTTCGATACCAAATGGATAGAGTTCGAGAACGTGGAGAGAGTGGCCGGAGAGACCAAATGGTCATTCTGGAAGCTGTTCAAGTATGCCCTTGAGGGTATCATAGGCTTTTCGACGATACCACTGTCTATGGCGACCTGGTTCGGTATTTTGATGTCTGCCATATCCTTTATAGGCATCCTGTTCATCATAGTGAAGAAACTGGCCTTCGGAGATCCGACGAGCGGGTGGTCATCCATGGTATGTATCATACTGCTGGTGGCAGGCATACAGCTCTTCTGTATGGGCGTCATCGGGCAGTATCTGTCCAAGGCCTATCTGGAATCCAAGCACAGACCAATATACATAGCAAAAAAGACATCTGATGAGGACGAGAAATGAAACTTATTATCCAGATACCCTGTTATAACGAAGCAGGAACACTCACCATAGCACTGGATGCCCTGCCAAAGCATATTGACGGCATAGACGAGATAGAGTATCTCATCATAAATGATGGCAGCAAGGACGACACCGTGCAGGTGGCAAAGGACTGGGGTGTGAACTACGTAGTGAGCTTCCCCCGCAACAAGGGACTCGCGAAGGGGTTCATGGCAGGGCTGGATGCCTGTATCCGCAACGGGGCAGACATCATAGTCAATACCGATGCCGACAACCAGTACTGCGGAGACGACATAGAGAAGCTGGTGAGACCGATCCTGGATAAAGAGGCAGAGATAGTGATAGGTGAGAGGCCCATCGATGATATCGATCACTTCTCTCCTCTCAAAAAGAAGCTGCAGCACCTTGGCAGCTATGTGGTAAGGAAGGCATCGGACACGGACATCCCCGATGCACCCTCGGGGTTCAGAGCATTTTCGAGGGATGCGGCGATGCATCTGAACGTGGTGAACCAGTACACATACACGCTGGAGACAATAGTCCAGGCCGGAAGGAACCGGATGGCAATCACCTCCGTTCCCGTCCGCACCAATCCCGAGCTCAGGAAGTCGAGGCTCTTCCACAGCATGGGCGGATACGTCAAGAAATCCATGCTCACCATCATCAGGGCATTTCTGATGTACAGGCCGCTGACGTTCTTCAGCATCTGCGGGCTCATACCCTTTGTGATAGGTATGGCATATGTCATAAGGTTCCTTGTCTTCTTTGCCGGAGGGAACGGTGCCGGACATACTCAGTCTCTGATCATAGCATCCATGCTGATAATGATAGGCTTCATGACCTTCATACTGGGACTCCAGGCAGATATCATAGCGGCCAACCGCAAGATCCTGGAGGATGTGCAGTACCGTATACGAAGGATGGAGGCAGGCGCATCGACCGGAAGCGGATACAGCGACGGCATAGAAAAGGTAAAAAAGACTGATGGAAATGGGGACAGCTGACATCTCAAAAAGCAAGATCGTTCTGATAGGTCCCGTATATCCCTTCAAGGGCGGCATCAGCCATTATACGGGTCTTATGTGCCGTGCGCTGAAGCAAAGATATGATGTGACCATGATCTCATACTCGATGCAGTATCCGAAGCTTCTCTTCAGGAAAGAGCAGCGTGACTTCGGCAACGACAGCTTCAAGATAGATGACACAGAGTATATCATCAACACCGCTGATATTTTCAGTATAAGAAAAGCGGCAGACAGGATAAACGATATCGCACCTTCCCTTGTGATAATACAGTGGTGGCATCCGTACTTTGCACCCTGCTATCAGCTGCTCATCAAAAGGCTGAAGAGCCGGGTGATGTTCATCTGCCACAATGTCTTCCCTCACGAGAGATTCATACTGGACCGATATCTCACATCCCGGACACTGAGGAAGGGAGATTATTTCGTGCTGCACTCCTCCAGAGAGGCAGACGAGCTGAAGTCGATCATCCCGGATGCGAGATACATGGTGAACATGCATCCTACATACAGTGAGTTTAAGGATGTGGAAGTGGAAACGGAGGCGGTGCCTGTGGATCAGGCGTCGGTCATCCTGTTCTTCGGGTTCGTACGTCCCTACAAGGGGCTGAAGGTACTGATAGAGGCCATGGAGTCCATACCGGAGATAGTGCATCTCAATATAGTGGGAGACTTCGGCAAGGCCAAAGACGAATACATGCATATGATATCGGACAAGCATCTGACCGACAGGATATCCGTCAGGGACGGATATGTGCCGGACAGGGAGGTCGGAGAATATTTCGAGAGATGCGATGCCGTGGTATTACCTTACCTGGATGCGACGCAGTCCGGCATAGCACAGATAGCCTATGCTTTCGAGAAGCCTGTGATCGCTACCACCGTGGGCGGTCTTCCGGAGGTCGTGCATGACGGAGAGACAGGCGTTTTGTGTGAGCCGGGCGACCCCGAGGAGCTGTCCAAAGCCATACAGAGGTTCTATGAACTGAAGAAGACAGTGGATTTCGCGCAGAACATCAGGGATGATGCACAGAGATTCTCATGGGAACATATGGTGGATACGATATCCGAACTGGCAGGGTTGGAATGATGGGATTCATAAGAAGAAAAGCGGAAGAGGCCGCATCCGCATTCTACAGGTGCTGGCTCTGGCCCTGGGCAAGGGCATATAAGGAACTGACTACGAAGAGCATCATGAAGCAGCACTCTTACATCCCGGGAACGGGTCTTGGAGGAAGGAACTTCATAGGAAGAGATGCCGTGCTGAGAGACTGCACGGTAGGCTTCGGGTCGTACGTGCAGAGCAGATGCGATATGAAGGATACCGATATAGGGAGATATACGAGTATAGGCAGGAACGTAGAGACTGTCATCGGCTCGCACCCTACAAGGACGAATGTGGCGATGCATCCTGCATTCAATACCCCGGTAACGGATATCGGATTCACCTATGCCGAGAAGCAGACATATGATGACCGCCGGGAAGGCAGGACCCGCATCGGATCCGACGTGTGGATCGGAAACGATGTGAGGATAATGGGAGGCGTCAGCATAGGAGACGGCGCGGTGGTCGGAGCAGGAGCTCTCGTGACGGGAGATCTCGCACCGTATTCCGTCAATGTCGGAGTGCCGGCAAGGACCGTCAGGTACAGATTCACGGACGAGCAGATAAGATCGCTCCTGGAAACGAAATGGTGGGATAAGGATGAGCACTGGATCCGTGAGAACATCGACCGTTTCGCGGATATAGAGGGGTTCGTGAAATGAGATCCAACCTCACGGTGATAGTCCCGAACTACAACAAGTCGGAATTTCTGAAAAAGTGCGTGGAAAGCATAGAGGCCCAGTCTCTCAAGCCGGAAGCAGTCATAATAGTGGATGACGGATCAACGGATGATTCAAGGTCCGTCATAGATGCCCTCACCAAGACTTATCCGGATGTGAGAGCTCACTACAAGCCGAGAAATACAGGGGTGAGCAGTACCAGGAACATCGGATTGTCCCTGGCTGATACAGAGTATATCACCTTCATCGATGCCGATGATACATACTGCAATACGGAAAAGCTGGCATTGGAGATGAAGCTGCAGCAGGAGCACGGCGGAGATATCATAGCTTATTCCGTGGTCAATTTCCTGACTGCTGACGGCAGGACAAAAAACAAAAAGAAAAAACGAGGATACTATCTGCAGGGAAATGTCCGCGACGATCTGATCATCACCAGAAAATGGGATTCCATCATGCGGGACTATATAGTCCGTACCGATACCCTGAAAAAAGCCGGAGGCTACAACGAAGCTCACAGTCTCTACGAGGACTACGAGCTGCTGCTGGTCCTGGCGAGGGATCACGAGTTCTACTGTACAGGTGAATACGGGACGGCCTACAGGGAGGGTGCCGGGCTGTCATCGGCCGACAGGCATCTGCAGGAGCAGGCACAGCAGGAGATAGTGGAGTCGGAGCTTGCCCGGGATGACGCAAAGCACAGGAGAGTTCTCCTTGGCAGGCGGAAGTGGAGACTTCTCAGAAGAAGGATAAGAAATCTCATATGAGAAAGATCATAGAGGAAATCTCATATATATTTAACAGGAAGCAGAAGAGGACTATGATAGTGCTCCTCGCTGCCATATTCATAGGGGCGGTCTTTGAGCTGCTCGGAGTCTCACTCTTTACACCGCTGTTGCGCATCATCTCGGAGCCGGACAAGATAGACACGAATTTCTTCCTGGCTTCGTTCAGGTCGTTGTTCGGGCTTTACGATCTGCAGGCGATGTTCATAGGGCTCGCCGTGCTCATCATCCTCATATATGTCATCAAGAATATCTATCTGAGCATCATGTATTATTTCCTTTACTGCTTCATATACAGGAATCAGCTGAAGGTGGAGTCGAGACTGGTGGACTGCTATATGAAAAAGCCCTATGTCTATCATCTGGATCACAACACATCAGACATGATCAGGAATATCATGCTGGACAGTGAGAGGCTGTTCCAGCTCATACTGCAGTTCCTGAACGTGATATCGGAGAGCCTGCTGTCCATGCTGCTGGTGCTGTTCCTGCTGGTCACGGATCCGCTCATGACGATATCCATCGCTGCGATACTCGTCCTGAGTGTAGGGGTGTTCCGTATCCTGACGAAGAAGAGATCCAATAGATACGGTGAGATCAATCAGGAATACGACGGCAGGATGCATCAGGCTATAGAGGAAGCTCTTGGAGCCGTGAAGGATATCAAGATACTTCACCGTGAGAAGTATTTCGTGGACAGCTTTACCTATGGCGGTGAGCAGAAGATGAACGCTCTGATCCATACGAACTTCTTCGGAGCCATACCCAAGTATCTCATAGAGATGGTCTGCATAGCCGGTATAATGGCAGTGATGATAATAAAGGCTCTCTCAGGAGCCGACCTGAACTCTATGGTGCCCGAGCTGGGAGCCTTTGCAGTGGCGGCGTTCAAGCTGCTGCCGTCTGTGGGCAAGATCACGAATTACCTCAACGGCATATCGTTCCTGAGCCCCTCCATAGACCTGATATACCACGACCTCAAAGAGACGGAGGATATGCTGGAGGAGGTGACTGCAGATGAGAGCAGTGCTCCCGATACGGCAGGAGCGGATGCCATAGAGATAGATGATATCTGCTTCTCTTATCCCAATACGGACAAGGATGTGATAGACCGTGCATCCTTCAGGATCCCCGCCGGGAGCTCCATCGGTCTCATAGGGACTACGGGCTCAGGCAAGACCACGATGGCGGACATCATCCTTGGCATACTCTTCCCGAAGAGCGGCGAGGTCAGATACGGCAGGATGAACGTCCATGAATATCCCATGACCTGGTCTGAGAAGCTGGCTTATATCCCCCAGACGATCTTCCTCGCGGATGACACCATAAGGAGCAACATCGCCTTCGGCATCGAGAAGAAGGATATAGATGATGAGAAGGTCTGGAAGGCTGCAGAGGAAGCACAGCTGACAGACTTCGTGAAGAGCCTGCCGCAGGGTCTTGATACCAGAGTGGGAGAGCGGGGTGTCAGACTGTCGGGAGGCCAGAGACAGAGGATAGGGATAGCGAGGGCTCTATACGGAGACCCGGAATTCCTCGTGCTGGACGAAGCTACGGCTGCTCTGGACTCGGAGACCGAGCAGGCGGTGATGGAAGCGATAGATTCCATGCGCGGGCGGAAGACCATGATGATAATTGCCCACAGACTGACGACCATACGCGGCTGCGATGCGATATATGAGGTAAAAGACGGCAAGGTCAAAGAGGTGGACAGGCAGGATTTCGAGAGAAGACTCAGGGAGCAGACGGCAGATGAGTGAACCTTTAATTTCCGTGATGCTCATCACCTATAATCATGAAAAGTATCTGCATCAGTGCCTGGATTCCGTCCTGTCGCAGCAGACGGATTTCGACTATGAGGTGGTGGTGGGAGAGGACCATTCCACTGACTCTACCAGACAGATACTGGACGAGTACAAGAGAAGATACCCGGACCGGATACGTCTCCTGTACAGAGAAAGGAACTACGGCAGACCTACTCTCAACGTATACGAGACGGCAATGGCCTGCAGGGGCAGATATATCGCCACCATAGAGGGAGACGACTTCTGGACCGATGAGAGGAAGCTCCAGAAAGCGGCAGACTTCCTTGAGGATCACCCGGAATATTCGGGATGTGCGAACCCGGCTCTGCTCGTCGGAGAGGACGGAAAGGAGCTGGAGGATAAGGCTGTGCTCGCGCTCTACACCTGGGACCGGGAAGACTACACGATAGAGGATTACCGCAGGGCGGATATATGGCCGGGACAGACTGCATCCATAGTGGTGCGCAACTTCTGGAAGGACGGGATGTTCGATTATACCGTGATCTACCGGGCACATGACTTCATAGATGATGCCTGGATCCTGCTCTTTGCCCTGCTGCATGGACCCATACATCATTTTGAAGAGACCATGAGTTCCTGGAGATATGTGGTAAAGGATGACGGAGAGAACTGGAACTCCCTGAACCGGAAGAGGGATCAATATATACAGGAGACATATTTCCATGTGGCTCAGATGTACTGGCTGGAGCAATACAGGGCACCTGACAGAAGAGAGAGAGAAAGAGCCTTCTATGATCTCAAGCTGGGAACGTCCGTATTCGTAAAGCACCCGTCGGTGAAGGCGTGGAAGCTCTTCCTGACAGTGCTGCGATATGACCTGCTGCATGTGCTGATGCATCTGCCGAAGCCGGGACTGACACCTCATACCGGAGCATGGCAGCCTGAGTCGATACCTGAGACAGAGGAGAAGTGATGATCATACAGCAGTTCAATTCAGGATTGGGCAATCAGATGTTCCAGTATGTCTTCTTCAGGCAGCTGCAGAAGCACCATCCGGAGGTGAGAGTCAAGGCAGATCTCACCTGGTTTGACTGGAATCAGGTGCATCAGGGCTATGAGCTCGAGAGACTTTTCGGCATACACCTGCCGAAAGCAGACCCTTGGGAGATCGCGCTGGCTTCGGGGCAGTTTCCCCATACCGTGAAGGGATACAGGTATATCAACAGGATACTGAGGGTATTCGATAAGGAGTATATCAGACATCATGTCCTGGACGAGATGTCGCCGGATGATATGATATCATATGATACCGGCAGACATCTGTATGCTACCGGATTCTATATTTCCGAGAAGTATTACAGGGACGATCTGGAGGAGATCCGGGATGTGTTCGCCTTCCCCGAGAGCGAGCTGGAGAGCTCCTCTGTGATGGTGCATAATATACGATCGGTAACGGGAGTTTCCCTCCACGTCAGGAGAGGGGACTATCTGGACCCGATCTATAAGGACAAGTTCGATCTGCTGGGTGAGGCATATTACAGAGAGGCAGTATCAAGGATGAGGAAGCTTTACGGGACACCTCACTTTTTCATCTTTTCGGATGACAAAGACTTCATCTCGGAGGCATTCGACTGGATACCGGCAGAAGAGAGGACTGCAGTCACCGGCAACAGCGGGGTGGACTCATGGAAGGATATGTATCTCATGAGTCTTTGCAGGGGTAACATACTCGCCAATTCTACTTTTTCCACCTGGGGAGCACTGCTCAACCGGAACGAAGATATGCATGTGATATATCCGAAGGCATATATCAGGGGAACGGACAGTGAGATCAAGACGCTAAAAGGCTGGGAGCGGATATAGAGGACAGACATGAGTACAGATAAGATATACGTTACAAAACCTTTCATGCCGGAACTGGATGAATACATCGAGGAGCTGAAGCAGGTATGGGACAACCGCTGGATCACCAACATGGGACCCAAGCACGAAGAGCTCAAGGAAAAGCTGAGGGAATATCTCGGCGTTGAGATGATAGAGCTTTTCACCAACGGGCATATGGCGATAGAGATCTCCCTGCAGGCCCTCGGACTGACCGAAGGAGAAGTGATCACATCTCCCTTCACGTTCGTATCCACCACCCATGCCATAGTACGTGCCGGGCTGACACCGGTGTTCTGTGATATAGATCCCACAGACTACACTATCGATCCGGAGCAGATAGAGTCCCATATAACGGACAGGACCGTGGCCATACTTCCCATCCATGTATACGGTAATATCTGCCATATAGAGGATATACAGGATATTGCCGACAGACACGGACTCAGGGTGATCTATGACGCGGCCCATACCTTCGGTGAGACCTATAAGGGCAGGGGTATAGGATCCTTCGGAGATGTGAGCATCTTCAGCTTCCATGCGACGAAGGTATACAACTCCGCAGAAGGAGGCGGAGCCTGCTTCCACGATCCGGCGCTTCGCGAGAAGCTGAGCTTTATCAGAGACTTCGGGATAATAGATGAGGAGAGGATAGGCTATACAGGACCCAACGCTAAGATGAACGAGCTCTGTGCGGCTCTGGGCATCTGCAATCTCCGTCATGTGGATGATGAGATAGCAAGACGCGGTGCGGTGACGGAAAGATACAGAGAGCACCTGCAGGGGATAAAGGGCATACAGCTCAATCCCGTGAACAAGGACGTGAAGAGCAACCATGCATATTTCCCCGCAGTATTCGACCCGGATGCATTCGGAGCGGACAGGGACGAGGTCTTCGAAGCACTGAAGGAAGCCGGTATAGGGGCGAGGAAATATTTCTATCCGATCACCACGGCTGCGGAATGCTACAGAGACCGGTACGATGCAACGGAGACTCCCGTGGCGAAGAAGATCAGTGAGAGCGTGCTCTCTCTTCCGCTCTACGGAGACCTGGCTTTGGAGGATGTTGACAGGATCTGCAGTATCATACTTTCCTGCCGGAGATAGCCCAAAACCCTTTATTTACCACGTTTATCCGTTAAAACCCCCATATGTAGTAGTTGAAATATAGGCGTTCCGAACCTATAATAATTATGTCAATCTCATTATGTTGACTTACGAACTTACAGGGGGATTTTATGAAAAAACGGATTTTTAAGATCATATCAGGGATGGCGGTGGCTGTATGCGTATCGGCAGCCATGATCTCCACAGTATTCGCAGCGAATATCACGGTCACTTTCCTGACACCGGGAAGAGTCACCACAAAGGTGGTTCCCCAGGGAAGCACGATGACCTACAGCGGACCCACCGATATCAACTTTGACGGATATGCTTTCTGCGGCTGGAATGTGCCTCTGACCAATCTTCAGACAGACACGATAGCTACGGGCGTATATATGCCCATAGGAAGCGAGAGCCAGATGGTTCAGGCATATCAGGTATACAAGAACCTGCCTTCAGGAGTGCTGAGCTACACTACGGCTACACCGGATATCATACCGGAGGCTACCAGAAATCTGAAGACACCGCCCACACCCATCTCAGTGCCCTGCAGGATAAATGCGGTGGACACCATCAGGATGAATCCCGTGGGCATACCCGGACAGACCTGCGTGGTGAAGTGGTACAACGGTTCCAACGGACAGCTCTGCTGGACAGATGTGGTGCCTTATGGTGCGACACTTCCCGAGCCTGAAGAGCCCTGCATGGACGGTCTCGAGTTCGTAGGCTGGTATGGAAGCTGGACGAACATCACCGAAGACAGGACCATCATGGCATGCTACTACAAGGGCAAGAGGATCTACTTCTATGACAGGGACGGCAAGTCTCTCGGAGATGCATGGATCAGGACAGCTGACAGCAGCTTTGATGCACTTCAGCAGTACGCGATAGATGCAAGTCACGGCATCGTCAAATACCAGGGCGAGGAGAACGTCTGGGCCAGACCTAAAAATGACGATACCCTTAAGGACGCGACCAAGTGGAGGGCCACGGTTTATTGATAGACACAGTATCAGATTGACTTGTATTTCGGAATGATTATATAATCTCAAAGGACGGCCTGGATACAGTCCAGGTCGTCTTTAATATATCTCATATGAGATCAGGAGACGTATCGAAGCGGTCATAACGGGGCGCACTCGAAATGCGTTTGCCCTCCGGGGCACGAGGGTTCGAATCCCTCCGTCTCCGCTGGTCACCCGGAAGATTTCCGGGTGGTCTTTTATTAACTACAGAGAGGAAACTTTGAGAACCCGCTTAAAAGAAATTGACAAGAATAGTCTGTGGCGCGCTCTTTCCGGGGTCATCGGGATAGCTGTCAATTTCCTGTTGTCCGCTCTGACACATAAGCTGGGGCTCCCCTTCTATCTTGACACTGCCGGGACTATCGTGTCGGCATACCTGGGCGGTATGTTCACCGGTATCATGACAGCGGTCGCGACCAACATCCTCTGCAGTGTATTCAATCCGTATTCCCTGTATTACACACTCATCAGCGTGCTGATAGCCGTATGCACATCCTTGTACGTGAAGAAACACCGGTTCAGTAAGCCTTATTTTATTCCAATTTATATCCTCAATATCTCCCTTCTGGGAGGCATACTGGGGACCCTGTTCCAGTGGGCGCTGCTGGGAGGTCCTCAGTTCAGGGACGTGGCTGAGATATCCGCACTGATAGCAGGCGACAGATCCGGCCCGTTCTACTTCTTCGCATCATTGCTTGTCATTACCGGATTGAATCTGGTAGACAAGGGCCTGACATCCGGCCTGGCGCTGCTCGTTCTTCATCTGATCCCAAAAGCCAGGAAGGACGGTATGATGAACAGCCGGTGGATGCAGAAGCCGCTGACAGATGAAGAGATCGCGGGGATCAGCCGCAGAGCGAAGACAGGCAGGCAGTCTCTGCAGAGAAGGATGACTGTGATGCTCGCGGTGACAGCTCTGACTTTGGCTCTGGCACTCAGCTGGATCAGTGTGATGCTGAGCTATGAGACCACCAAAGAAGAATACAAACGGAGCGCCATTAAGGCCGCAGAGTTTACAGCCTCACTTATCAATCCTTATATGATAGAGAATTATCTGAGGGACGGAAGACAGGCTCCGGGCTATGAGAAGATAGAAGATACGATGTACAAGATAAGGGACAGTGCACCCGGAGTGGTGTACCTGTATGTGGTGACTGTAGAGGACGATGGCTGCAGGTTTTTGTTCGACCTGGAGGGCGAAGACGGCACCGAGGCCTTCGCCCCGGGAGAGTTCAGCCCCTTCGAGGTTGCCTTCAGCGAGGAAGTGCCCAAGCTCAAGTCAGGGCTTGAGATAGAACCCATAGAATCAAATGACAAATTCGGATGGCTGATCACTGCCTATTACCCGGTGCGCAACGCCAGAGGAGAGACGGTCTGCTATGCGGGGGCTGATGCCTCGCTGTCATACGTATCGGAATTCGTCAGTCAGTATCTTCTCAGAGTGCTGCTGATCTTCTCGGGCTTCTTCATACTGATCATGGCCTACGGACTCTGGATCTCCGGATACTTCGTCATATATCCTGCCGGCAGCATGGCGGCTGCGGTGGAGAGCTTCGTCGAGGGAGAGGACGATCAGGAGACACTGGACAACAACGTAAGGATGATCAGAGCTTTGGACATACATACAGGCGACGAGATCGAGACCTTGTACAATGCGGTGTGCCGCATGGCATCCGACACGGCGGAGCAGATGCGGGGCATCAGGCACTACGCGGAGGCGACGGCTCAGATGCAGAACGGACTCATCGTCACGATGGCAGATATGGTCGAGAGCAGAGACTCGGATACCGGAGCCCATGTCCAGAAGACGGCAGCCTATGTGAGGATCATACTGGAGGGACTGAGACGCAAGGGCTACTATGCAAGCAAGATCACACCCAAGTATATGTCCGACGTGGAGAACTCCGCACCTTTGCATGATGTGGGAAAGATAAATGTGCCGGACGCTGTGCTCAACAAGCCCGGCAAGCTGGATGAAAAAGAATTCGAGATCATGAAGACCCACACTACCGCCGGAAGAGAGATCATAGAAAAGGCCATCAGTACCGTAAAGGGCGGAAGCTATCTGAAGGAAGCAAGAAATATGGCGGGATATCATCATGAACGCTGGGACGGAAAGGGATATCCCGAGGGTCTGCACGGAGAAGTGATACCGCTGTCTGCACGTATCATGGCTGTGGCAGACGTCTTTGACGCGCTGACATCACCCAGAGTATATAAGCCGGCATTCCCGCTGGAGAAGGCCCTGGAGATCATCAATGAGGGATCCGGCAGCCAGTTCGATCCGAAGGTAGTAGAGGTATTCATGGATTCGCTGCCCGAAGTAAAGGTGATCCTCAAGAAATACAACAACGTCTGACGGAGGATATCCGGAATGATAAACCGCACCAAACTGAAAACACAGGCAATATGCGCCGCCGTGATATGTCTTGCCACAGCCCTTATGAGTGCTCCCGTGACCGGGATGGCAGCTGAGCCGGAGCCGATGCCCGGTCCGAATGAGCCGTCTGCGGAGGAGGATGAGGGCGTAAAGATAGGCGGTGGCTACGCCGTTACCGGACAGCTGGACAACGTGGGCTATACCGCTGAGCTGTATGATGCGAACAACGGCCTGCCAACGTCGGATGCGAACTATATCCTGGGCACCTCAAAGGGAGATATCCTTATAGGGGGATACAGCGGGATCATACGTTACGACGGCAGCAGCTTCGTCAGGCTGGACTCGACCGGCGGACTCACCAGCGGCAGAGCCATGTTCGAGGACAGCTCTGGGAGGATCTGGATAGGTACCAATGACAACGGAGTGGTGATGCTGAAAGGCGGCGAGAGCACTCAGTATACCTACAAGGACGGACTCGCCTCGTCTTCCGTGAGATCCTTTGCGGAGGATAAGACGGACAGGATCTATATAGGTACCACCAGCGGGATATCATATGTGGACGAGAACATGACGCTGCATCAGCTGAATGACGACAGGCTCAATGATAAGATCATAAACCGGCTGGTATCTGACGGAGCCGGGACCATCTACGGCAATACGAAGGACGGGGAGGTCTTCTCTCTGGACAGCGGTCATGTGATGCTCTTCTTCAGTGCGCAGGAGCTGGGCTTCGGCAACGTGACAGCGATATATGCCGATCAGGAAAACCCCGGTATGGTGTATATCGGTACCGAATCCGACAAGGTCTACTACGGTAAGTTCGGAGAGAAAGCCTACCGGATGAAGGAGATCGTGGTGGCACCTGCAGACAATATATACTGGATCACGTCCGCCTGTAACAGGATCTGGATCACTTCCGAAAACATCGCCGGATATCTGGATGAAAACGATGAATTCCATATGCTCCGGCACGTGCCCATGGACAACTCCATAGATATGATGACAGCCGATTATCAGGGAAATCTCTGGTTTGCTTCCTCCAGGCAGGGTGTCATGAAGGTCGTCACCAACAACTTCCAGGACCTTACCGAAAAAGCAGGCCTGGAGGAGACCACGGTGAATGCCACCTGCGTGATGGACGATCTGCTCTATATCGGAACGGACAGCGGCATGCACATACTCGACAGCCAGTTGAGACCGGTCGAAAATGAGCTGACCGAATATCTTGGCGATACCAGGATAAGATGTCTGGATAAAGATGCCGATGGCAATCTGTGGATCTCCACCTATACCAACGGCCTGGGGCTCGTATGCTATGCCCGGTCAGGCAGGATAACGCACTACACCGAGACGGACGGACTCAAAAACTCTCAGATACGATGCAGCATGCAGGCAGACGACGGATCCATCCTTGTAGGTACGAACGGCGGACTGGCCGTGATAAAAGACGGCAAGGTGACGAGCACCGTCGGGAGCGAAGAGGGAGTAAGCAATACGGTCTTCCTTACTGTGGAGGAGGGCAGGAACGGCACGGTCTATGCCGGAACGGACGGAGACGGGATATATTCGATAAAGGGAAAAAGCTTCACCAAGATCGGCCGCGATGACGGCCTGACAAGCGACGTGGTATTGAGGATAATAAAGGATGAGAAGAGGGATGTACACTGGATCATAACCTCCAACTCCATCGAGTACATGAAGGACGGAAAGATCACAAATGTATCCACTTTCCCGTACAACAACAACTTCGATGCCTATTTTGACGAGAACGATAAGATATGGATACTGTCTTCCTACGGGGTCTACTGTGTAGATACAGATGACATGCTGAACGACTGCGTAACCGATTACAGGCTCTACACGGTAGCCAACGGCTTGACAGGCACACCTACCGCGAATGCCTACAGCTGTCTGGACGATGACGGCAACCTCTATATCTCTGCCAGGAACGGCGTGAGCAAGGTCAATATCAATCACTACTTCGAGGAGACAGCCAAGATCAAAGTGGGGATAAGATCTGTCCTTTGCGATGATACTGAGATCCTGCCGGACCAGAACGGAGTATACGTCATACCCTCATCGGCCGGGCGTATACAGATCACCCCCTCCATACTGGACTATACGATGACCAACCCGACAGTACATGTATATCTGGAGGGCGGCGGTGACGACGGCATCACGGCGGAGCAGAGCAGCCTGTCGGCTCTGGAGTATACACGGCTCAGATACGGCAACTATCTGCTGCACATCCAGATCCTGGATATGAGTACGGGAGAGGTGATACAGGACGATGCGTTCAGTATCATAAAGAAGCCCAGGCTGCTGGAGCTTTTGGTGGTACGTATACTGCTGCTGGCCATGCTGGCCATCGCGGCGGGACTTATCGTGTGGCGCATCATGACCGGTACTGTCATCCGCAGACAGTATGATGAGATACGCAAGGCTAAGGACGAGGCAGAGAGAGCCAATTCGGCCAAGTCCAGATTCCTGGCCAATATGTCCCATGAGATAAGGACGCCCATCAATACCATAATGGGAATGGATGAGATGATACTCAGAGAGGATGCCACCGACGTCCCCAAGGAATACTTCATGTCTGTGATCAACTACGCGCTGGATATCAGAAATGCTTCCGAGTCTCTTTTGGGTCTGATCAATGATCTGCTGGATATGTCCAAGATAGAGTCCGGCAAGATGCATCTGGTCGAGCAGGAGTATGACGTACAGGAGCTGCTCCGCTCCATTGTGGCCATGATACGTGTGCGCAGCACCGAGAAGGATTTGACCTTCGAGGTGGATGTGGACAGTGCCATGCCTAAGAGACTGTACGGAGACGCCGGCAAGATCAAGCAGATAGTGCTCAATCTGCTGACGAATGCAGTGAAGTACACTACCGTGGGCGGGTTTACTCTCAGGGTCACGGTGGAGGATATCACGGAAGACCGATGCAGCCTGAAGTATGCCGTGAAGGATACCGGTATAGGAGTGAAGCCGGAGGACATGGAGAAGCTCTTCACGGCCTATGAGAGACTGGATGAGGAAAAGAACAGCAGCATACAGGGGACCGGACTGGGCCTCGATATCTCCAGGAGATTCGCCGGGCTGATGAACGGAAAGCTGTGGTGCGAGAGTGTATACGGGGAAGGCTCGGAGTTCATACTGACCTTCGATCAGAAGATAATAGACGGCACAGCGATAGGGGTATTCCAGGAGCACGAAGAGGAAGCGGCGAAGGGGCCGTATGTGCCTCAGTTCGTGGCACCGGATGCCGAGGTGCTGGTGGTAGATGACAATCCCATGAACCTCACAGTCATCAAGGGTCTGCTGAAGGCTACAAGGGTCTTCGTCACGACTGCCGAGAGCGGAGAGGAATGCCTGGAGAAGATCAAGTACGGAAACTACAATGTGGTCCTGCTCGATCATATGATGCCGGGTATGGACGGCCTGGAGACAGTAGCGAAGATCAGAGAGACCGATCCGGACCTCCCGGTCTATGCACTCACGGCCAATGCGGCAGCCGGCGGAGATGAATTCTATATCTCCAAGGGATTCAACGGCTATCTGGCGAAGCCTATTGACAGCGTCTCTCTCGAAAAAGCCATCATGAAGCATCTCCCCGAAGAGATCATGATGAAGCCGGCGGAGGGTGATGTCTTGGAAGAGCCGACGGATCTGCCGGAGGATATGCAGTGGCTCAAAGAGACAGAGGGTATCCGGGTGGAGGACGGGATAAAGTTCTCCGGAGGAGTGTCTTCCTTCATCTTCTCCGTGAAGCTGTTTTACGATACGATAGAAGATAATGCCGGTGTCATAGAAACCGCCTACAAAGAGGGAGATATCAAGCTCTATACGGTAAAGGTCCATGCCCTGAAGAGCTCGGCCAGGATCATCGGAGCGGACGAGCTCTCGAAGCTCGCCGAGAGTCTCGAGGATGCCGGCAACAGAGGCGACAGGGCCTACATTGACGACAATACGCAGAAGCTTCTTACAGATTACAGGGCATACAGGAGCATACTGAGCCGGCTGGAGGAGTCGGGAGATGAGGATGACGGTAAAGAGGAGATCCCTGCGGAAGAGCTGCAGGATGCATACACTGCTCTCAAGGAGGTCATACCGATGATGGACTATGACTCCGTGGAGATGATCCTCGATCAGCTGAAAGAATACAGACTGCCGAAGGAAGACGGAGAGAAGATGGCGGAGCTCGGCAGGATGCTGAAGGTCCTGGACTGGGACGGTATGGAGCAACTGATATCCTGAAGGTGTTTAGCAAGGAGGTAACATGTCCGACAATCACATAATGATGCTGGGAGAAAAGGAGACTTTTCTTATCAGGGTACTCCTGAAGAAGATCCGTGATGCAGGCATGATCTGTGAATTCATCCCATGGAGCGTGGACAGTATCAACAAAAAGTGGGAGGGGACCAGCCTCGTCGTGGTCTATATGGATGAGGGACGCATGCCGGATGACAAGATAATTCATTTCCTCAATGACAAAATGGCAGACGGAAGCTGCCATCTCATCCCGATCGGAGAGAAGCCGGAGGTGCAGTATATGGTGGACCGTTTACCCGGAGATGTGATCCACAGGACCTTCATACGACCGATCGATAATGACGAATTCATCCGGACTGTCACGGAGATCTATGACAAGGCAGCCGCCGGGGAATTCAAAAAAACGATCCTCATAGTGGACGATGATCCGAGCTATATGGGTCTGGTCAGAGAATGGCTCAAAGGGACCTACAAGGTGGCCATGGCGAATTCAGGCCTGCAGGCTCTCAAATGGCTGGGAAAGAACAAGGCGGATCTGATACTGCTCGATCATGAGATGCCGGTGACCAGCGGTCCTCAGGTGCTGGAAATGCTTCGGAGCGAAGAGGAGACCAGAGACATTCCCGTGATGTTCCTGACAGGAAAGAGCGACAAGCAGAGTGTAATGTCCGTGGTGGCGCTCAAGCCTGAAGGATACTTTCTGAAGAGCATAGAAAAGGGGGAGCTTCTTGAGAACCTTGAGAGGTACTTCATGCTTCATAAACAGATCGTACGATAGGGCAGAGGACGGCCGAAGCCTATGATGGAGTTCCTGCGATCCCACCAGTCGAACATTATGCTCTGTCTCAGCAGCGCATGCGGGATCACGGCTTTTTTTGCCTATATCACCACGGCTCTGGAGAAGAAGAGAAAGTATCTCATCATAGTCCTGGAGCTGTCCGCCACGTTCCTGCTGCTCGCAGACCGGGCGGCATACATATACCGGGGAGACGTGAGCAGGGTCGGCTACTTCATGGTACGCTTCACCAATTTCACGGTCTTCATCCTGACCCTTGTGGTCGTCTTTATGATCAATCTGTACATAGAAGAGGTGTTCAGCGATCAGTATGAAATGGACGTCCCGCTGCTTCTGCGCCTCAACGAGATCTTCTTCATCGTGGGGATCATCCTGGTGATAGTATCACAGTTTACAGGACTCTATTATACGTTTGACTCTTACAACCGCTATCAGAGAGAGCCGGGATTTATCATATGTTATCTGTTTCCTCTTCTCATCTCCGTCCTGCAGCTGATCACACTGTACCGGTACCGCAGGCAGATCAGACGACTCATACGGCTCTCGCTCTTTGTCTTTCTCACAGGCATGATGGCAGTCTCCGCGCTGCAGATCTTCGCATATGGCCTGTCGCTGAACAATATGGCGATAGTATGCATGTGCATCCTGCTGTATGTGCTGACATATCTGGATCTGAATGAAAGCATAGCCAAAGCGAAGCAGATAGAGACCAATACGATAAAAAAAGAACAGAATCAGATGCACAGACTCTTCGACCAGACCACCACGGCCTTTGCCAATGCGATAGACGCAAGAGATGACGAGACTCACGGCCACTCCGTGAGGGTGGCAGAGTATGCAAGGAAGATCGCGATGATCAGCGGCATGGATGAAGAAAAATGCGAGCAGGTATATTATGCGGGACTTCTGCATGACGTGGGACGGGTAGCCATCCCCGAGAGCATACTCAACAAAGACGGCGACCTCACCGAAGAGGAGAATGACATCATCAGACGGCAGCCTGTGATAGGAGGCAAGATACTGTCCAGTATCAAGGAGGTTCCCTACCTTTCTGCCGGGGCACTGTATCACAAAGAAAGATATGACGGCGGAGGCTATCCCGAGGGACTCAGGGGAGAGGATATTCCCGAGATAGCCAGGATAATCGCCGTGGCGGATGCGTATGACACCATGACATCCAAGACCGGATACAGGGAGCCTCTGCCACAGCAGGTGGTGAGAGAAGAGATAATCAAGGGCTCCGGAAGCCGCTTCGATCCCAAGTATGCCGGCATCATGAAGCAGCTCATCGACGAGGACAGCCGGTATCAGATGACGGGAGAGGAGGCCGGATTCGATACGTCCTGGCAGAAAGAGTTTCACTGCAAGGAGTACAGGAGCGGTGTCTCATACGGCATACCGATAGGACGCAACGTCATCGAAGTGACGTTTAACAGCAGCCCCGACGGTGAGTTCAGGGAGGAATATTCGGTGCCGTCCCTGATACTCTTCGATGCGCTGGACGGTCATGTGCATGATACAGTGAGGACGATCCGCGACACCCAGTATCTTGAGTACGGGGAGATATGGTTCGACGGACATCATATCTACACGGGTGCCAGAGATATGCACATGACATTCATGGAGGAAGAAGAGGCCGGCGCCGGAGGAAGATATAGCATCGAAGCCGTGAAATACAGGGATCATGTGAGGCTGAGACTCACCGGGGCGGGCAGGCGACAGGAGATAATCGTGGCGCTTCCCGACAGCTCCAGGGCAGCATATCTGGCTCTGACCGGAGAGCATTGCCTGATCTCCGACATAGAGATCGAAAAGAGAGAAGAGAAGGCAGAGGAGGGAGATATCCCCAGGATAGCTGACGAGATAAGCTATATCGACCGTATGGAAAGTGATGTGCCAAATGTGCAGATAGACGGATACAGGACGGCCTCCACGCAGAGCATCCCGGTAGGGGAGAGGATGAAGATCCGCTTCCATGCCATGAGCCTCCCTACGGCAAACCTGGTATGGCACTGCCCCTTCGTGGTCCTTTTCCACTCCGACGACAGACAGATGTACGGTGAGAACTACCGTGAGTTTGCCCTGATACGGCTGGACGGGGAAGAGCAGCCCTCGGATGAGGCTGCGGACAACAGGCTGACAGTCGAGAAGCGAGAGAGCTTCGTAGGATGGGAGAGATGGAAAGAGCTCAATAAAAAGGGCTTTGAATGTACGGTGAACATCTACAGATCCGGAAAGAAGATAATGACCGAAACGGAAAACTTCGGGATATCTATAAGCAATATCACGACCATTACCGACGGAACAAAGGACATTTATGCAGCTCTGTCGGGTGATCAGTGTGCTCTCACGGACATCAGGATCCTTCCCCCATTAAAAGTAGAAAAGTAACCCCGATTAAAGTATAATAGATGTGCTGACTGCAAATACATCATACGTAGGAGGGTGGCAAATATGAAGCGTATCGGATTACTGACGAGCGGCGGCGACTGTCAGGCGCTCAACGCAGCTATGAGAGGTGTGGTCAAATCTTTGGTCAATTCCGGCGAGCAGGTCGAGCTGTTCGGATTTCTTGACGGGTACAGAGGCCTGATATACGGCGAGTACAGGATGCTGGACATCTCTGATTTTTCAGGCATACTGACCAGAGGAGGCACCATACTCGGCACATCCAGAGTACCGTTCAAGACCATCAGAGAGCCGGATGAAGAGGGCAGGGACAAGGTAGAGGCGATGAAGCACTCCTACTACAAGCTCCGCCTGGACTGCCTTGTGATCCTCGGAGGCAACGGCACGCACAAGACAGCCAATCTCCTGAGTGAGGAAGGCCTCAATATAGTCACTCTTCCGAAGACGATAGACAATGACCTCTGGGGCACCGACATGACATTCGGATTCCAGAGTGCCGTGGATATAGCAACGCAGACCATCGACTACATACATACGACTGCCGACTCCCATGGAAGGATCTTCATAGTCGAGATAATGGGACACAAGGTGGGATTCCTTCCTCTGAATGCCGGTATGGCCGGAGGAGCGGATATCATCCTCATACCCGAGATACCGTACGATATAGACAAGATAGTCTCGGCTATAGAGCTGCGCAAGCAGAGGGGAGCGAAGTTCACGATCATAGTGGTGGCTGAGGGAGCCATCAGCAAGCAGGATGCGAAGCTCTCCAAGAAGGAATACAAGGAGAAGATCGCAAAGTCGAAATACCCTTCGGTTTCTTACGAGATAGCCGAAAAGATAGAAAAGAAGACCGGCAAGGAGGTCCGCGTGACCGTACCCGGACATATCCAGAGAGGCGGAGCACCGGATTCCTACGACAGAGTGTTCGCTTCGAGACTCGGTGCAGAGGCCGGCAAGCTGATACTCAAGGGTGAGTATGGCTTCATGGTAGGCTACAAGAACAGAGAGATAGTCAAGGTTCCTCTTGCGGATGTGGCCGGCAAGCTGAAGATGCTGGATCCGGAGGCCGCCATCATCAAAGAAGCAAAGATGCTGGGGATATCCTTCGGAGACTGAGCCGCATAAATGAGCTATCAGTCCCTTTACAGGAAATACAGGCCGCAGAGATTCTCTGATGTGGCAGGGCAGGAGCCCGTCATCACAGCCATCGGCAATCAGATAAAGAGCGGACGTACGGGTCATGCTTATCTTTTCACCGGAACCAGAGGGACCGGCAAGACCACAGTGGCAAAGATATTTGCCAGAGCAGTGAACTGTGAGACCCCTCTGCCCGACGGCAGTCCATGCGGAGAGTGCGAGATGTGCCGCGGTATAGCGGACGGATCGCTGATGAACGTGATAGAGATCGACGCCGCATCCAACAACGGCGTGGACAATGTAAGGACCATCATCGAGGAGATATCCTACCGGCCCCAGAAGGGAAACAAAAAAGTATATATCATAGATGAGGTGCATATGCTCTCACCCGGTGCTTTCAACGCATTGCTGAAGACGCTGGAAGAGCCCCCTGATTATGTGGTATTCATACTTGCCACCACGGAGGTGGGTAAGGTGCCTGTCACGATCCTCTCCAGATGTCAGAGGTATGATTTTCACCGCATGCCGGTGGACACGCTGGTATCCAGGATGAAGACGGTCCTCTCGGCAGAGGGGACCCAGGTAGAGGACAAGGCCCTGAGCTTCGTGGCGAGACAGGCAGACGGATCCATGAGGGATGCGCTGTCGATACTGGATCAGTGTCTGGCCTTCAACTTTGAAGAAGTACTCACATATGACAGGACCCTGGAGGTGCTGGGCGCAGTAGACAATACCGTGCTTTCCCGGATGATGGATCACATCACCGGCGAGAGGCTCACCGATGCGATAAAGCTCCTGGACGATACAGTGATGAAGGGGCGCGATATACAGGCCTTCATCGGGGACTTCATCTCATATATGAGAGACCTGCTCCTCATTTCCGCAGAGGGAGATACCGAAGCGGACATAGCTGATGTACTCGGGGTCTCGACGGACAACTATGACCGGATGAAGGATATGGCAAAGAAGCTGGATGCCGATACGCTGATCCGGTTCATACGTATATTTTCGGAGCTGTCTGCACAGATCAGATACTCATCCCAGAAGAAGATATTGACCGAAATAGCCATAGTACGGCTCATGCATCCAGAGATGCAGGAGGATGCGGCATCCCTGAGACAGCGGCTTGCCATACTGGAAAGGAAGATCGACAGGCTGGAAAGGGAAGGCGTGAAGGTGAGCTCTGCGGTGCAGCAGGGCGGGAGCGCGCCTCAGGTCCCTGCAAGGAAGATGCCTCTGCCGGAGGCGCTGCCCGAGGACGTACAGATGGTCTGCGACAACTGGGGCAGGATCAGATCAGATGCCACAGGCTCCGTGAAGGCTGTCCTGGCTGCGGCCAAGCCCTCTACGGATGGCAGCAAGCTCGTGATAGTATGCGAGAGCGAGGTGTCGGCCGACAGCCTGAAGAGTGAGGCCGATGATCTGAAAGCCATACTGGAGAGAGAGCTCAAGAAAGAAGTGACATTCGAGATATACGGGCCATCCAAAGGAGAGGACCCGGACACGAAATATCCCGATCTAGAGGATCATATCAATTTTGATGTGGAGATAAACGACAAATTTTAGAGAGGAGACACTGATGGGCAGACGAGGTGGCTTTCCCGGAGGAGGAATGCCCGGGAACATGAACAATCTGATGAAGCAGGCACAGCGCATGCAGAGGCAGATGGCAGAGAAGCAGGAGGAGCTCGAAAGCAAGGAATACACGGCAGCAGCCGGAGGCGGAGCGGTAGAGGTGACGGTGTCCGGAAAGAAAGAGCTCACCAAGGTCACCATATCACCCGAGGCCTGCGATCCCGAGGACGTGGAGATGCTTCAGGATATGATCATGGCAGCGGTGAACGAAGCCATGAAGCAGGCGGACGATGCATCTGCGGCAGCCATGGGAAGCCTGACAGGCGGTCTCGGCGGATTGATGTAAGACGGCATGAAGCTATACTCCGGCAAAATGAACCGGCTCGTGGAGGAGCTGGCCAGCCTTCCCGGAATAGGGGAAAAGTCGGCAGGACGACTGGCCGATTACCTTATCCGACAGCCGGAGGACAGGGTGCGCCGGCTGACCGAAGCGATGCTCGACGCCAAAGAGAATGTACATCATTGCAGGGAATGCTATACGCTGACCGACAGTGAGCTGTGTCCGGTATGCAGCGACGACAGCAGGGATCACAGGACGATCATGGTGGTCGAGGATACCAGAGACATGCAGGCGTATGAGAAGACCGGCAAGTATACGGGTGTGTACCATGTGCTCCAGGGAGCCATATCACCGATGCTGGGCATAGGACCCAACGACATCCGCCTGAAGGAGCTCATGACCAGACTGGAGGGCGAAGTATCCGAGGTGATCATCGCGACGAACTCTTCTCTGGAGGGAGAGACCACGGCGATGTATATCAGCAAGCTGATCAAACCCACAGGTATAAAGGTGACGCGCATCGCCAGCGGGGTACCGGTAGGGGGAGACCTGGAGAATATCGATGAGATAACACTGCTTCGTGCACTCGACGGAAGAGTGGAACTGTAAACTATTTTTTAGGAGGTGTTTCAATGGAATACAAAGTATTCGAACTCAAAAACAAGAACGGCATGAAGGTAAAGGTTACCGACCTCGGAGCCAATGTCATGGAGATATGGGCTCCCGACAGAGACGGCAATCTGCAGGATGTGGTCATGGGATTTGATACGCCCGAGGAGTACAAGGTAAACAGCTGCTTCTTCGGAGCCTGCATAGGCAGGATGGCCAATCGTATCAACGATGCAAAGTTCACGCTGGACGGAAAAGAGTACAGCCTTCCCGTAAATGACGGCAAGAACAATCTTCATACCGATGCGGATAAAGGATTTCACAAGATGCTCTGGGAGAGCAGACAGGACGGCAACAGCGTGGAGTTCAGCTTCACCAGCCCCGACGGAGACGGCGGCTTCCCCGGTAAGCTGGACATGAAGGTTACCTACACCCTGACCGATGAGAACGGACTCATCATCCACTATGAAGGCGTATCTGACAAGAAGACGCTAATCAACTGCACCAACCACTCTTACTTCAATCTGAGCGGAGACCTGACGAGCTCCATTCACGATCATGAGCTCAAGCTTTACTCACATCAGTACACACCTGTCGTGGCGGGCGCCATACCTACGGGAGAGATCACAAAGGTAGAGGGAACCGTATTTGACTTCACGGACTTCAGGGAAGTGGGAAAGAGCATCGACGACAAGGAAGAGCAGCTGACTCTGGTACAGGGATACGATCACAACTTCGTCCTCGACAATCTCACCGGAACATACGCAAAGGCTGCCGAGGTGAAATGCGCCAGGTCCGGCAGGAAGATGGAGGTCTACACAGATCTTCCCTGCATACAGTTCTATGCAGGCAACTGCATCTCTCCCCAGACCGGAAAGGGCGGCGTGAAGTACGATAAGCGTCAGGCTCTGTGTCTGGAGACACAGTATGCTCCCGATGCGATCAATCAGCCCGGATTCGAGAAGCCCATATTCGATGCAGGCCAAAAGTACGACACGAAGACAGAATACAGATTCAGTACATTTTAAGGGACAGCAGGAGGAAGACATATGCTTGAAGCATTAAAGAAAGAAGTATACGAGGCAAACATGCTGCTGCCGAAATACAACCTCGTGACATTTACCTGGGGTAACGTGAGCGGGGTGGACAGGGACAGAGAGCTCTTCGTGATCAAGCCGTCGGGCGTACCCTACGAGGACCTGACACCGGACGATATGGTGGTGGTGGACTTTGACGGCAACAAGGTCGAGGGAAAGCTCAACCCCTCATCGGATACGGCTACACATGCGATCCTGTACAGCAGGTTCGATGATATCGGAGGTGTCGTGCATACACACAGTCCCTGGGCTACGAGCTGGGCACAGGCGGGACGCTCGATCCCCTGCTACGGAACCACACATGCCGACTATTTCTACGGGAGTGTACCCTGCCTGAGAGTCCTCACCAGAGAAGAGATGGATGAGGGATATGAGAAGAATACAGGTGTGCTGATCGCCGACTATTTCGAGGACAGGGATCACAACGCAGTACAGGCAGTGCTCTGCAAGAATCACGGACCCTTTACCTGGGGCAAGGACGCAGAGGATGCGGTACACTGTGCAGTGGTGCTGGAGGTCGTGGCACAGATGGCGAAGCAGACAGAGTCGATCAATCCCAAAGTGGAGCCGACACCGCAGCATCTCATGGATAAGCATTACTACCGCAAGCACGGCGAGAACGCATATTACGGACAGGGTCCGGCGTAAGAGATCGCGATCATAAGCAACAGCTTAAATATAGTAAAGTATCATCAGGAGGAAAACATGGACAAGAAAGAACTACAGCTTGCCGCAGTCAAGGTTCGTAAGGGCATAGTGACAGCGGTGCATGCAGCCAAGGCCGGGCATCCCGGCGGATCACTCTCGGCTGCAGACATCTTTACCTATCTTTATTTCAAGGAGATGAACATCGATCCGAAGGATCCGAGGAAGGCCGACAGGGACAGGTTCGTGCTCTCTAAGGGCCACACAGCTCCCGGTCTTTATTCGGCTATGGCCAACAGGGGATACTTCCCCGTGGAGGAGCTGGAGACTCTCAGAAAGCTGGGATCCAGGCTTCAGGGTCACCCGAACATGAATGATGTGCCCGGCATAGATATGTCTTCGGGATCTCTGGGACAGGGTCTGTCCGCTGCTGACGGCATGGCACTCGCAGCCAAGCTCGACGGCAAGGACTACAGAGTATACTGCCTTTGCGGAGACGGAGAGATACAGGAGGGCCAGATATGGGAAGCAGCCATGTTCGCCGGAGCCAAAGGGCTCGACAACCTCTGTGTCATAGTCGACAATAACAATCTCCAGATAGACGGACCTATAGATGAGGTCTGCTCTCCTTATCCCATAGACAAGAAGTTCGAGGCATTCAATTTCCATGTGATCAACATAGACGGAAATGATTTCGATCAGATAGAGAAGGCCTTCGATGAGGCAAGAGCTACAAAGGGCAAGCCCACCTGTATCGTTGCAAAGACAGTGAAGGGCAAGGGAGTATCCTTTATGGAGAACAACGTGAGCTGGCATGGGACAGCTCCCAATGATGAACAGTATGCGGTCGCCATGGCAGACCTCGATAAGATAGAGGAGGGCTTGAAATGAGTGAAGAAGTAAAGAAGGTTGCGACGAGACAGAGCTACGGAGAAGCGCTTGCCGAGCTCGGAGATCAGTACCCGGATCTCGTGGTGCTTGATGCGGATCTCGCGAATGCGACAAAGACAGGCATATTTCAGAAGAAGTATCCTGACAGACATATCGACTGCGGTATAGCAGAGGCTGATATGACAGGAATAGCAGCCGGGCTTGCCACCTGCGGCAAGATCCCTTTCATCAGTTCCTTCGCCATGTTTGCATCCGGCAGGAACTATGAGCAAGTCCGCAACTCCATAGGATATCCTCACCTCAATGTGAAGATAGGAGCTACACACGCAGGTATCACGGTCGGTGAGGACGGAGCGTCACACCAGTGCTGTGAGGATCTGGCGCTGATGAGGACCATACCCGGCATGACAGTGGTCTGCCCCTCCGATGATGTGGAGACCAAGGCTGCCGTCAAGGCTGCGCTTGATATGAAGGGCCCCTTCTATATGAGGACCAGCAGGGCTGCCATGCCCGTGATCAACGACAGGCCCGATTACAAATTCGAGCTTGGCAAGGGTGTGCTGCTTAAGGACGGAAAGGATATCTCCATCATAGCTACAGGCGTGGAGGTAAACTATGCACTGGAGGCAGCGAAGATGCTCGAGGCCGACGGGGTATCCGCAAGGGTCATAAACATACATACCATCAAGCCCCTCGATGAGGAGATAGTGCTGAAGGCCGCAAAGGAGACCGGCAAGATCTTCACCGTCGAAGAAGCATCAGTGATAGGCGGACTGGGATCGGCCGTGACTGAAGTGACAGCAGCAAAGTGCCCCACCACGGTGATCAGGCTGGGAATGCAGGATGTGTTCGGCGAGTCGGGCACATGGGCAGGGCTCCTCGAGAAATACGAGCTTGATGCCAAGGGTATCTACAAGCAGATCAAAGAAAAGATCTGATGTTCAGACGGTTTTGTGCCTGTCGGGGTTTTTTGGTATAATTCCGACATGCCCAGATTCACTCTGTTAAATAAACATCGTTCTTCAGAGGAACGCTCGGCGGAAAGAGAGATCTTCCGGCATCGTCTGAAAAAGTTTATCAGGGTCGCGGTATTGGCTGCGATCCTGATTTTTGTCATATGGCTGCTTCACAGGATGTACAGGAATATCACTTTCACCGACTATGACATCCTGTCCAAGGAGATGAGACAGGATGCCGACACCTCCCAGTACATCGCCTACAACGGTCATATCCTGAAGCTTTCCAGGGACGGCGCCGAGGCCTTCGAAGGTAACGGCAAGGCCATATGGAACGTGACTTATGAGATGCAGGAGCCTCATGCCGCCACCTGCGAAGACTATGTCGTGCTCGCTGATGAACAGGGCTCGGAGCTGCTCGTGGCGTCCTCCGCGGAGGATATGCACAGGATATCGACGAAGCTGCCGATCCTTGATTTCTGCGTTTCCAGACAGGGCGTGGTGGCTGCCGTGCTCGGTGACGGCAATATATCCTGGATCCGTCTGTATAACAAGGAGGGAGAGGAGCTGGCTTCCATCAAGTGCACCATGTCGGAGAGCGGATATCCCATGGACGTATCTCTCTCGCCTTCAGGAGAGCTGCTGGCTGTATCGTATGTGAGAGTGGAGGGTGAGGACATGAGAAGCTCTGTCGCCTTCTACAACTTCGGTGAAGTCGGCGCGAATGAGAGCGATCACTATATGAGCGGATATGACTTTACGAACACTCTGATCCCCAGAGTGAAGTTCCTGAACGACTCCACTGCATTTGCCATGGGTACGGACAAGATGGCGATATTTACGGGAAGCCAGAAGCCGGAGAAGTCATATGAATACGGATTCGACAACAGGGTAAAGAGCATCTTCTATTCTGCGGACAGGATAGTACTGATCAGGGAGAGCGCGCTTTCGGGCGGCTACACTGCGTCGGTGTTCAATATATCCGGAGATGAGCTGATCAGCATCCCCTTCGATCTGGACTATATCGATGCCCAGGTCACGAAGGACAGGCTGATCATCTACAGCGACACTCACATGCTGGTATATGATATGAAGGGGATCGTGAAGTACGACGGACCCTTCGACGAGTCCACGATACTCGTATCGGCCACTGATGACCCCAGGAAGTATATCCTGGTGAACAGAGAGACCGTAAAGCAGATCAGGCTGGTAAGGTGACCTGATGGACTGGCTGTCACCAAATACACTCCTACTTATTATAATAGCCGTGATCGCCCTGTGTTACTTTTCCGGCAGGAGAGCAGGGCTCATACGTGCACTCATCCCTGTAGTCTCGGCACTGGGCTCGGTCTGGATCGTGGCTGTGGCATTCCCGATGCTGAGAAACGATATCATGGAGGATGCCGGCAGATTTGATCTGAACACGGTAGTGGTGGATGTGCTGGCTTTTGTGGTGTCGTTCTTCATCGTGAAGTGGCTGATCAAAGCCGTGCTTCAGTTCTTCAAGCTCATAGGTGATGCTCCGATAGTGGATCCGGTGAACAGATTCCTTGGCGGAGTGGCGGGGATGATAGGCGGAGTCGTCATTGTCTGGCTGATCTTTTACTTCATGCTCCTCTTCGTCGGAGAGGCGGGAGCACCCGAGTTTTATGCGGCCGTGAACGGCAATGAGATCGTGCGTCTTTTGTACAATCACAACCTTATTATGACTTTTGTAGATTTTTTTGTTTTTTCTCCTTGACTTAGGCTTTTCGTAATGATAAGATATCATTCGCACTCGCTCCGGAAGGGGCGTTCTTGCGAAGCAATCAGCACCTTGAAAACTGAACAGCAATGCAGACCTGAAGAACTAAACCAATTCCGGGTAAAACCGGAACCAAGTTAATTCTTTGAACAGTAAACGGACAACAAACGCGAAACAAAGCGAGAGTTCAGAACTGACAGAGTAGAATGATCAATAAACATTTTTATCGAGAGTTCGATCCTGGCTCAGGATGAACGCTGGCGGCGTGCCTAACACATGCAAGTCGAACGGAGCTGCGACGCTGATGATTGGAGTACTTGTACGAAGAGAATCTTGTCGTAGCTTAGTGGCGGACGGGTGAGTAACGTGTGGATAACCTGGTCCATCCAGGGGGATAGCAGCTGGAAACGGCTGGTAATACCGCATAAGCGCACAGAGAGGCATCTCTCGGTGTGAAAAGATTTATCGGGATGGAATGGATCCGCATCTGATTAGCCAGTTGGCGGGGTAACGGCCCACCAAAGCGACGATCAGTAGCCGGCCTGAGAGGGCGGACGGCCACATTGGGACTGAGA
>Ga0256405_10001317_pt1 | contig 68616 bp, 68 predicted proteins | sample RumenRJG_02DNA_FD_189096 | JGI IMG/M metagenome (GOLD analysis project Ga0256405, IMG submission 189096) | Bovine rumen microbial communities from Lethbridge, Alberta, Canada - RJG_02 | ecosystem: Host-associated > Mammals > Digestive system > Stomach > Rumen | place: Canada: Alberta...
CTGCACGCTCTCACGCTTGAATTAAAGGCCGCAGAGGGCGCGCGGATCGACCGTGTTCAGCAACCGGAAAAGGACAAGATCCTGCTGTCGCTGCGTACGCGCGAAGGAAACAGACGCGTGTTAATCAGCGCCGCTGCCTCTGGCGCACGCGTTCATTTCACGGCTGAGAGCTTTGAAAATCCGGCCGAACCGCCGATGTTCTGCATGCTGCTGAGAAAGCATCTCATCGGCGCTCACATCCGGAAGATCGAACAGCCGGACTGGGAGCGAATGCTGCTGATCCGTCTTGATACACGAGATGAGATGGGAGATGAAAGCGAGAAAACGCTTGCTGTTGAACTGATCGGAAGAAGCGCAAACGTGATTCTTGTCGGCGCTGACGGTCGCATTATCGACTGCCTTCGGCGTATGGAGTATGGCGGGGAAGGAAGAGGCGTTCTGCCGGGGATGATATACCGCCTTCCGCCGAAGCAGGAAAAGCTCCATTTTCTGACCTGCAGCGCGGAAGAATTGCGCTATGCCATCGATGCGATGGAAGAGGGCACAGAACTCGATAAAGCGCTGATACAGTCTTTTTCCGGGCTCTCGCCGCTTATATGCCGTGAGCTGGCGTACAGAAGCCGCAACAGCAAGGATCTCCTCGAGAAGAATGCCTTGTCGCTTCACGAGACCGTGGAGGCAGACGACTTTTCTCCGATGCTTGTCAGCCTGGACGACACGGCAAAGGACTTTTCGTTCCTTTCGATCAATCAATATGGCACAGCGGGAAAGAATGAGCGTTTTGACTCCTTTTCCGAGCTGCTTGACAGCTTTTATGCCCGTCGCGACCGCGCAGAGAGCCGCAGAAGGCGCAGCCGCGAGCTGATGAAAACAGTCAAAAAGGCATATGAACGGACGGTCAGAAAGCTCAGCGTACAAAAGGAAGAGCTCGCGCAGACCGAAAACCGAGAAGAGATCCGCCGACAGGCTGAGCTGATCACGGCGAATATGTACCGTATCAGAAAAGGGCAGCGTGAGCTCTTGTGTGAGAACTACTTTGAAGAAGGCTATCCGGAGATTGCGATCCCGCTTGACCCATTGAAAACGCCGCAGCAGAACGCGGCTGCGTTGTATAAGGAATTCACGCGAAAGAAGGCCGCAAAAGAGCATTTGACAACGCTGATCGGCGAAGGAGAAAAGCAGTGCGATTATCTCGCGGCTGTGCTCGACGAGATCGAGCGCGCGGAGAACGAGCGCGATCTTGCCGATATCCGAAGAGAACTGAAGGAGACCGGGTATCTGAAAAAAGCAAAAACCACCAAAGCTGACCGCGCAAAACCGCAGGCTCCACTGCGCTTTATCTCATCCGACGGGCTTGAGATCCTTGTCGGAAGAAGCAACATGCAAAACGATGAGCTGACCTTTAAGCTTGCCCGACGGACGGATCTGTGGCTGCACGTCCAGAAGCTGCATGGAAGCCACGTGGTGCTCCGTACGGACGGGATCGAGCCGCCGCTGCGGAGCATCGAGGAGGCGGCCTCGCTTGCCGCGTACTATTCGCAGGGGCGAGAGGCAGGAAAGATCCCGGTTGACATAACACAAATCCGTTTCGTAAAAAAACCGGCCGGAGCGCTTCCGGGCGCGGTGCTGTTTACCGATTATTCAACTGTCTTTGCCGCAGCGGACGAAAAGCTGGCGGAGAAGCTGAAAGTATAAAAAGACGTCTTTCTTTGCAAAATGCAGAGAAAGACGTCTTTTTATTAACGAAAGCTCGGCTTTTTGCCGCCAACCGGCTCTACATAGCCGACCGCCATGCCCGGAGCAAGCTCGCTGAGCCTGGAGAGCGCGTCGTCGGCATCCTTTTCCTTGTTGAAGATCAGGTTTGCAAATTCCTTTTCTCCGTGCATTAGGATCAAACGAAAGTAATAGATCGGGGGACTGTCGTCCGGCTGCGTTTCGCTGATGCGGATAAAGGCGCGTTCAATATAATCATACGGAACATAGTATTTCACACCAAGATCCCGATAGTAAAAGCAGAGCTTGCCGAAACGAACGCGCCCGATCGCGGGAGCCTGCTTATAATCCTCGGCGTGTTCGTCATCCTGGATGACCCTTTTATCGACGCCGCGAAGTCTTATTTTCCCGAATCCGAACATTCGTGAGCCCCCACTTTCTTCTTGATAAAGTCTGCTTCATACCATTTCGCCGGGATGCGGGCGGAGATGATCACCGCGGTGCAGCCGGCCAGAATTCCCACGAGCATTCCTGCCACAACATCGGAGGGGAAATGGACGCACAGATAGATCCGCGCGATCCCCATGGCGATACCGAAGAGCAGGGCCGTCCAGCTTACGCGCTTTTTCCCAAGCAGGAAAACCGGAACGCAGGCATCGAACGCCGCTGTCGTATGCCCGGATGGGAAGCTCTTGTCACTTTCGGTGTGCATGCCAACAAGCTGCCAAAATTGATAATAGATACTGTTTTGATCGGCATAGGGGCGCGCACGTGCGATCAGCACCTTGAGGATGCAGTTGGTCATCAGCGTGCCGAGCGCAAGACCGATCATCATGGCCGTGCCGAAACGGCGCGTTGGTTTATGGAACGTCAGCAGCAGCGATAGCATGATCAGAAAGATCCCGCCTTTGCCGAGCAGCGAGACAAACTCAAAAAACGGCGTGAAAAATCCGCCCCCGATCTCATAAAGGCGATGAATGGCTGTTGTAACGGCAATGTCAAATCCGGCGAAGGTGCTGTTGATCCAAAGCGCCGAAGCGGTTTCTGTCATGATACGAATATCCTTTCCTGATGATGGGCTTATTCTATCATAAGATTTCCGTCTGTGTCTACAAAAAACGCAGTAGATGAAAAATGAAAATAACCGCCTTATTCTGGTTGTGAACAGAACGGCGTGGTGGTATAATAACTCTATTAAAGAATGTTTCGGGAGCATCTATGGATACTTTTAAACTCGTATCGTCTTATCAGCCCACGGGCGATCAGCCAGAGGCCATCGAGCAGCTTGTGGCGGGCGTGGAAAACGGCCTTGACGAGCAGGTGCTGCTCGGCGTCACGGGCTCCGGAAAGACCTTTACGATGGCCAATGTCATCGCGCGTGTCAACCGGCCGACGCTTGTGCTGGCGCATAACAAAACACTTGCCGCACAGCTATGCAGCGAATTCAAGGAGTTCTTCCCGGAGAATGCTGTCGAGTATTTTGTGAGTTATTACGACTATTACCAACCGGAGGCCTATATCCCGCACACGGATACATATATCGAGAAGGACGCATCGACCAATGAGGAGATCGACCGGCTTCGCATCAGCGCGACCTGCTCGCTGCTTGAGCGGCGCGACGTTATCGTGGTCTCCTCGGTCAGCTGTATCTACGGTCTCGGTGAGCCGGACGATTTTGCCAGCATGACCGTTTCACTTCGCCCCGGGCAAAACTGGGACATCGGCGATCTGATGCGCCGACTGGTCGAGATCCGCTATGAGCGCAACGACATTGCTTTTGAGCGCAATATGTTCCGCGTCCGCGGCGACACGGTCGAGATATTCCCGGCCTATGCACACGACCGTGCGATCCGTGTCGAGTTCTTCGGCGATGAGATCGACCGCATCAGCGAGATCAATGTGGTCACGGGCGTTCCCATCCGTTATCTCAGTCACGCGGCGATCTATCCGGCAAGTCACTATGTCACGACGAGGGAAAAGCTCGACGCTGCAATCGAAAAGATCCGAAAAGAGTGCGATGAACGCGAACAGTATTTCAAGGACAACAACAAGCTGATCGAAGCGCAGCGTATCCGGCAGCGTACGGATTACGACATCGAGATGATTCAGGAACTCGGCTATTGCAGCGGGATCGAAAACTATTCCCGCGTGATCTCTAACCGTGCGCCGGGCAGCGCACCAATGACGCTGATGGACTATTTCCCGAAGGATTTCCTGCTCTTTATCGATGAGAGCCACGTCACTGTCCCGCAGGTACGCGCCATGTATAACGGCGACCACGCCCGTAAGGAGAGTCTGGTCGATTACGGGTTCCGGCTTCCCTCAGCGTTCGATAACCGTCCGCTGAAATTTGATGAATTCAATCAAAAGATCAACCAGGTAATCTATGTGTCCGCCACTCCCGCCGAGTATGAGCGAGAGCGCGCCGGCCAGATCGCCGAGCAGGTCATCCGCCCGACGGGATTGCTGGACCCGGAGATCTTTGTCCGCCCCGTGGAAGGACAGATCGACGATCTGATCGGGGAAATCAACGCGAAGATCGAAAAGCATCAGCGCGTGCTCGTTACCACGCTGACCAAAAAAATGGCCGAGGAGCTTTCCGCTTATCTGCTCAACTCTTCGATCCGCTGCCGCTATATGCACAGCGACATCGGAACGATCGAACGAATGGAGATCATCCGGGATCTGCGAATGGGCGAGTTCGACGTGCTGGTCGGCATCAATCTGCTGCGGGAAGGTCTCGATATTCCGGAAGTCGGGCTCGTGGCGATCCTGGACGCGGACAAGGAGGGCTTCCTGCGCAGCGAGACCAGCCTGATCCAGACGGTCGGCCGCGCGGCGAGAAATGCCGATAGCTTTGTCATCATGTATGCCGACAGCGTTACGCCGGCCATGCGCGCCTGTATCGACGAGACCGAGCGGAGACGGAAAAAGCAGATGGCGTATAATACAGCGCATGGCATCACGCCGAAGACCATCACCAAGGATGTGCGCGAGTTGCTCGAGATCTCGTCGTCCGCGGCTTCCGGAGGGAGTGCAAAAAAGGGCGGCGTGAAGATGACCGAACGCGAGCGCCGCGAGCTGATCGAGGATCTCGAGAACAAGATGCGCAAGGCTGCAAAAATGCTGGAATACGAGATCGCCGCTCAGCTGCGTGACGAGATCATCCGCCTTCGCGGAGAAAAGTGAGGGAAGATATGAACTTAATGATCCTCGACGGCAACAGCATCGTCAATCGTGCTTTTTACGGCGTACGACCTCTGACAGCGCCGGACGGCACACCGACAAACGCGATATATGGTTTCCTTGCGATCCTTCGCCGGATCCTCGAGGAGGTGAAGCCGGACGCGCTGTGCGTTGCCTTCGATCTGAAAGATCCGACGTTCCGTCATCGTGCCTATGCCGGATATAAGGCTCAGCGAAAGCCGATGCCGGAGGACTTGGCGGCGCAGATGCCGGTGCTGAAGGAAGTTCTCGACGCGATGGGGATCCGCCGCTATGAGCTCTCCGGTTATGAGGCGGACGATATCATGGGATCGGCGGCGTCAATTTGCGAAAAAAACGGCTGGAGCTGTACGGTCGTCACGGGCGACAAGGATTCGCTGCAGCTTATTTCTGATAAGACAACGGTCTGTAATGTACGCACGGCGCGCGGACAGACGGATACGATCTTCTATACGCCGCAGCGATTTGAGGAAGAGTATGGCTTTACACCCGAAAAGATGGTCGATCTTAAGGCGCTGATGGGAGACAGCTCAGACAACATTCCCGGTGTCCCGGGGATCGGAGAGAAGACCGCGATGGATCTTGTGCAACGTTACGGCACGATCGACCGGATCTACGCAGATCTTCCGTCACTTGAGATCAAAGACGGCGTACGCAAAAAGCTTGAAGCCGGAGAGGGAAGCGCCCGCAATTCCTTCTGGCTTGCCACGATCTTTCGCGAGGTGCCGTTTGACTTTGCACCAGCAGACAATATCTGGCACGAAGACTATAAAGCGGAGCTGTATCCGCTGTTCAAAAGACTTGGTTTTAACAAGTTTATCGAAAAATGGCACGTGGAGCAGGGAGAGGCATCTCCGGCGGCGGAAACGCCCCATTCTTTCTTCCCGAGGGTAGAGCTCTCCTCTGCCGAGGAGACAGAGAGAGAGATCGAGGCCCTTACGGCGTACGAAGAGATCGCATTTGTTCCTGCAGACGGTCTTGAGAGCGTTGAAATCTGTGACGGAAAAACCGTTTATGCGGCATCCTGGGCCGGTTGCGGAGAAGCATATAATGCACTGCTCAGAGCGGTTGTGAAGAAAAAACTGCGAGGTCATCATGTCAAGGACAGTATACGGCTGCTGCTCGGAGAGGGCCTTGCGGCAGACGGCTTTGTCTTTGATTCATCGCTTGCAGGCTATCTGATCGACGCGACAGACGGTGACTATTCTCTCACCCGACTCAGCGCCCGCTATCTTGGCTTTGCGTGCGACGGTGCGGAAGCTGTCTGGCGGCTTTGTGAGCCGATGAAGAAAAAAATGGAAGAGCTCGGCATGACGAAGCTCTATGAAACGGCCGAGCTTCCGCTCTGCAGGGTGCTGGCCGAGATGGAGCAGACCGGGTTTCTGGTAGACCGCAAGGCACTTTATGAATTCGGGGAAAGTCTCAATTCACAAATCGACGCACTGCAGCACAGCATCTGGAGCCATGCCGGACATGAATTCAATATCAACTCTCCTAAACAGCTGGGCGAGGTCCTGTTCGATGAGCTGATGCTCCCGTCCGGAAAGAAAACCAAGACCGGCTGGAGCACGAACGCCGATGTGCTGGAAAAGCTCATCGGCAAGCATGACATCATCGGCGAGATCCTGGAATACCGGATGCTGACCAAACTCAAATCCACGTATGCCGAGGGGCTTTTGAAGGTCATTGCTCCCGACGGCAGGATCCATACAAATTTTCAGATGACCGTTACAGCCACCGGACGGCTCTCTTCCACGGAACCGAATCTGCAAAATATCCCGATCCGCAAATCCCTCGGCGCACAGATCCGCCGTATGTTCGTTGCCGCGCCGGGAAACAGCCTTGTCGATGCAGATTACAGCCAGATCGAGCTGAGGCTGCTGGCGCATATCTCCGGGGATGCGGCGATGCAGGAGGCTTTCCTGAGCGGCGAGGACTTCCATGCCGTTACAGCGGCAAAGGTGTTCAATCTGCCGCTTGAAGAGGTTACGCCTACGCTGCGCAGCCGGGCAAAAGCTGTCAATTTCGGCATCGTATACGGGATATCGGCTTTTTCGCTGGCGCAGGATATCCACGTTCATCCCTATGAGGCGAAAGAGTATATGGATGCCTATCTTGAAAAATATCACGGCGTACGCGATTATATGAAGAAAATCGTCGAGCAGGCGAAAGAAGACGGATATGTGACGACGCTCTACGGCCGTCGCCGCGATCTGCCGGAACTGAAGAGCGGCAATTTCAACACACGCGCCTTCGGCGAGCGGGTTGCTCTGAACATGCCGATCCAGGGAACGGCCGCGGATATTATCAAGATAGCGATGGTAAACGTTGCCAAGCGTCTGCGCGATGAGGGGCTGCAGGCGCGGCTGATCCTGCAGGTACACGACGAATTGATCGCGGAATGCCCGGAAGAAGAGACCGAAATGGTCAAAAAGATCCTGCAGGAGGAGATGGAGGGCGCCGTGCGGCTTTCCGTTCCGCTCACCTGTGAGGCAAAGAGCGGGAAAAACTGGGCGGAGGCACACTGATGGAGGTCCTGATCCGCGATGCCGTTCCGGACGATCTTGATGCGCTGGAGGAGCTTGAGAAGGAATGCTTTTCTCTTCCCTGGACGCGCGAGCAGCTTCGAAACGAGCTGCCGGATGGCATGCATGAGTTCTTAGCCGCCGAAGTCGACGGCAAGGTCGCCGGCTATGTCGGAATGATGTGTGTACTTGACGAGGGGTATATCTCCAACGTCGCCGTTTCACCGAGATACAGACGAAACGGGATCGGCCGGGTGCTGGTGAGAGAGATGCTGCGGCGGGCTGACTTGCGCGAACTCGCTTTTGTCACGCTTGAGGTGAGGGAGCACAATGACGGCGCGATCGCCCTGTATTCCGAGGCGGGTTTTGTCCCCGTCGGAAGAAGAAAACAATATTACGAGCGTCCGCGAGAGGACGCGATCATCATGACGCTATTTTTCAACAAGGAAGAACGATAAAATGAAGATTCTTGCATTCGAGTCCACCTGCGATGAAACGGCGGTCGCCGTTGTGGAGGACGGGCGAAAGATCCTGACCGACCAGATCTTCTCCCAGGCCGATCTGCATGCCGTTTACGGCGGCGTCGTGCCGGAGATCGCATCGCGCTGCCACGTGGAATCCATCTCGCTGCTTGCGCAAAGGGCGATCGAGGCTGCGGGTATCGGAAAAGATGAGATCGACGCCGTTGCCGTTTCTTATGCGCCGGGGCTGATCGGCGCTGTGCTCGTCGGCGTCAATTTTGCCAAGGCTGCGGCGCTTGCGCTGAATGTGCCGCTTATCCCGGTCCATCATATCCGCGGGCATATCGCGGCGAATTATCTCGCCTATCCGGAGCTGGAGCCGCCTTTCCTCTGTCTTGCGATTTCCGGAGGAAACACCTTGCTGGTCGATGTGAAGGATTATACGGATATGGAGATCCTCGGCCAGACTAGGGATGACGCGGCGGGCGAGTGCTTTGACAAGACGGCCCGCGTACTGGGCCTGCCATATCCCGGCGGAAAGCCGATCGACGATCTTTCAAAGGGCGGAGACGACAGCAAATATGTTTTCCCGATCGGTCATGTGGCGGATCATCCCTATGATATGAGTTTTTCGGGCTTGAAGACGGCTGTGATCAATCTGGTTCACAATGCGGAGCAAAAGGGCGATGAGCTGGACCGGGCGTCTCTTGCGGCCTCTTTCACAAAGGCTGTCAGTGACAGCCTCGTGCCGCGAACGATCGCTGCGGCCAGAGAAAAGGGGAGAGATAAACTGGTCGTTGCCGGCGGCGTGGCTGCCAACTCAAGGATCCGGGCCGATTTCAAGGCGGCGGCCGAGCAGAACGGTCTGACGCTTTACGTTCCTCCGCTGCGGCTGTGCGGAGACAACGGCGCCATGATCGGCGCGCAGGGGTATTACGAATTTTTGGCAGGAGCACGGGCGCACAGCAATCTGAATGCTTATGCCACGATGGATCTGGATGTCTCCTATAGAGAATAAAGACAGAGCTTTGAAAAAAGGAGAACGGACGATGAGCTCGGTACATGAAGGCCACCGGACGCGACTGAAAAAACAGTTTTCTGAGCACGGCGGACAGGGATTGAATGATATTCAGTTCCTTGAGATGCTGCTGTATTATGCGATCCCGCGGCGGGATACCAATGAGCTTGCCCACGCGCTGCTGGAGCGATACGGCTCGATTCGAGGTGTGCTGGACGCGCCGGCAGGTGATCTTGTTGCTGTTCCCGGGATAGGAGATAACGCAGCGCATTTTCTCGAAACGATCCGTGAAGCGCTAAAGCGATATATCACCTCGCCGAACAAAGAGACAAATTATATTTTCTCATCCTCCGATGCGGGGAAATATTTTGTACCCATCCTTCGTTATGAGACAACGGAAAAGGTGTTTTTGATGTGCCTGAACGGACGCGGAGCAATCATCAGCTGCGGAGAGGTTGCATCCGGTACACTGTCCACAGTCAATGTCAGCATCCGAAAGATCGTCGATATTGCGATGCGCTGTCATTGTACAAGCGTCGTACTGGCGCATAACCATCCTGCGGGCTTTGCGCTTCCGTCGATGGAAGATCGCGCATTTACCCATGAGCTGCAGCATGCGCTCGGTCTGATGGACATCAAGCTGAAAGATCATATCATCGTAGCAGACGGAGATTATGTATCTTTTGCCCAATCCGGGTACCTCTTGATTTGAAATTGAAAAACATAATTATGTCAACCAAAATACGTTTCTGTTTTGTAACCAACTTCGATTCGCGGCATCGACATTTTTCGAAAAAATTCGATAAAAGCCTTGTGAAACCGGGCTTTTTCGCGTGTTGAAAAAGCTGTTGGAAATGTTGATAACTATTTGCAAACATTTTATATTTTGAAATTATGTAACGTGTTTTCTGGGCTTTCAGGGAAATTACTTCAATTAAAAAGTCTGCTTTTCGACACAAACGAAGCATAAATTTATACAAAAATTTTATATTCATTTCAGCAATTTTAAAAAAGGTAACATGCTTATACAAATTGTAATTATCGAATTTCTTTGTTGACTTGATGGACCTTTTATGCTATGATACCGCTTGCGGCGAAAAAGCGTTGTCAAAGAGATTGCTGGCATAGCTCAGTCGGTAGAGCAGCTGATTCGTAATCAGCAGGTCGTGTGTTCGAGTCACATTGCCAGCTCCAGGAAAAGCCCTGTACTCTAATAGAGTGCAGGGCTTTTCCTGGTTCGTGCAGAATATAGGAGGAATGAACGACACTTAATTGTATTTTTACTTTTCAGCGGCAGACCTGTCTGTTATAATAAGAAAAAAGGGTGGGGGACAGTCGAAGATGCAACATTACAGCCTGATCTTTGCTGCGCTTTCGGCGTTTAGCCTTCTTGTTTTCTTCTTATCAGTAAGGGCTCATGCCGATCGGCTGCGCAATTGCTTCCTGCTGGCTCTTATCCTGGTTTTCCTGATTATGAGCGCGGCGACGGCTGTCACCTTACAATTCGTAAAAATCCTGTTTATCTGCCTTACAGCTGCGTTTATGACGCTTCTTTTGCTTTCACTTGTCCTGATGGGAAGCGGGATCGTCATGTGCTTACGTGAATCCGGGCATTGGAGAAATGCTCTCACGGTTCTGATCGGTCTGCTTCTTGCTTGCGGAGATCTGGGGATGTTTGCCCTGCTCCGAAAAACCTTGTTTGCACCGATTGCGGACCCGGCTTTCTGCCTGGTGGGGTCTGCCGGCTTGATTTACAGCGCACTGCTTTTTGGTTCTTTTTTTCTGTATATTTTGGTTTTGCCCCTCTTTTCTCGGCTGGGCAGCTTTCATACGATTCTTGTACACGGCTGCGCGCTCATACACGGCGATCAGATCTCACGGATCCTCGCAGAGAGACTGGAGACTGCGATCCTGCTGTATCGTCCTAATGCTGACAGGGCCAGGATCGTCGTCAGCGGTGGACAGGGAGACGATGAAACTATTACCGAGGCCGCTGCAATGTATGGATATCTTCGGGAAAAGAATATTCCGGACGAGCGGATCATTTGTGAGGACCGCAGTCATTCTACGGAAGAAAATCTTCTTTATTCGATGAAGCTCCTTCCTGCATCATACCGTTCCCGGATCGCCCTTGTCACCAGTAATTATCATTTGTTTCGCTGCCTCCTCCAGGCTCGTGAGCATGGAATTGTATGCAGCGGCTTCGGTGCTCCGGTAGCGGCCTATTACTGGCCGAATGCTGCTTTGCGCGAATTCGCCGCCATTTTCAGCAAAAAGAGGTATCTTTTCTCCGCTCTGCTTGGCTTTTTCCTGTTTACAGGGCTGCTGATCGGGGCATATCACATTTTTGCATTATAAACATATCAGGAGTGATGTTATGGAACTATACCCGTATGAAAAAGAGCATCTTGCTGCTCTCCGCAACAATCTTGGCGGCTGCATGGTACTGCTGAAGAAAAACGGCGCTTTCCCACTGCCGTACCCTTCTTCTATCGCAGCATACGGTAGCGGCGTTCGAAACAGCGTTAAGGGAGGGACCGGTTCGGGCGAGGTGAACTCGCGTTTCTCCGTCAGCATTGAGCAGGGGTTGATCGAAGCGGGCTTTTCTGTAACGACCGGCAACTGGCTGGACGCCTATGACCGTGAACGTGAAAAGGCAAAAAAAGAGTTTCGAAAGACGCTCAGACAGGAAGCGCGCGAGTCGGGCATGAACATGATCATGTACGCGATGGGAGCGGTCATGCCTGAGCCGGAATATGATCTTCCGGTCGTATGCTGCGCCGATGCGGCGATCTATGTCGTCTCACGTATCTCGGGCGAAGGAAATGACCGCAGAGCCGTTCCGGGTGACGTGCTGCTGACAAAGAGCGAGATCCGGGATATCCTGGCGCTGGACCGTATGTATGAGCATTTTATGCTGGTTATCAACGCCGGCGGACCGGTAGATCTCAGCCCGGTGATGTCGGTTGGGAATATCCTCGTTCTCTCTCAGCTCGGCACCGAGATGGGGAGCGCGCTTGCAGATGTGCTGTTGGGAAAGACCTATCCCTCCGGCAAGCTGACGACGACATGGGCCGCGTGGGAGGATTACTGCCCGGACATCGAGATCGGAGATAAAGAAGACACGCATTATACAGAAGGCGTTTATGTAGGATACCGCTATTTTGACACGGTCGGGAAAAAGGCGCTCTTTCCATTCGGCTTTGGTATTTCCTATACGGACTTTCGCCTTGGGGAGTCGTCGCTCAGTGTGCATGGCACACAGGTGACGGTTCATGCCGAGGTGACGAACACGGGGAATTACCCGGGCCGCGAGGTCGTGCAGCTTTATGTGACCGCTCCGGAGGGAAAACTGAAAAAGCCGTATCAGGATCTGGCTGCCTTTTCCAAGACCGGGGAGATCCCTGCCGGAGAGAATGCTGCCGTTACCCTTTCCTTTGATCTGAGGGAGCTTGCATCTTTTGATGACGAGCGTCACGTTTATTTCCTGGAACCGGGCGAATATATCCTGAGACTCGGCACGAGCAGTGCAGACACAACACCGATCGGGCTCCTTACACTTGGAGAAGAAGTCATTCTGAAAAAAGTCAGAGCGATCATTCCGAAAACGGATCTGAAAGAACGAAACTATGAACGTGCAGTGAGTGAGCAGCTGCCGCAGGATCTGCCGCGTTTTGAAATCGACGCTTCCTGCATTGCGCCGGAAGAAACGGTATATGACAAGGAGCAGTCTGTCGAGGATGCAGTCAGGACACTGTCTGACAGCGAACTTGCCTATCTGTTTATCGGCGCGTTTTCGGAAAAAGGCGGGATCAGCTCTGTGATCGGGGACGCGGCCAGTCATGTTGCCGGCGCCGCTGGCGAAACAACATCGAAGCTCTCTGCCAAGGGATTCAAGCCGATCATAATGGCCGACGGCCCCGCGGGACTGCGCCTCTCCCGCGATTATTATATGGAGGGACAGCATGCCTGCACAGTCGGCGGCGCGACGCTCCCGGCGAGCATCCTGGATTCGATGGGACCGGTCACAAAAACAATTACAAAGCTGCTGATGGGCGGCAATAAAGCGGTAAAAGGAAAAGAGATCCGACATCAGTACTGTACCGCGATCCCGATCGGAACAGCGATTGCACAGAGCTGGGATCTTGAGTTTGCAACACGCTGCGGCGATCTCGTGGGCGAGGAAATGGAGCGCTTCGGCGTTCACCTCTGGCTCGCGCCGGCGCTGAATATTCACAGGAGTATCCTTTGCGGACGAAATTTCGAGTATTTCAGCGAAGATCCGCTCATAAGCGGCCGGATGGCGGCTGCAATCACGAACGGTGTGCAGGCGCATCCAAGCTGCGGCACAACGATCAAGCATCTCGCTGCCAACAATCAAGAGCTAAACCGCTATTTTAATTCCAGTGTTATCAGTGAAAGAACGCTGCGTGAGATTTATCTGAAGGGCTTTGCGCTTTGCATCCGCGAATCACAGCCTCACGCGCTGATGACGTCCTATAATCTGATAAACGGCGTGCACAGCTCCGAATTGAGAGGTCTCACGGAAGATTTCCTGCGTTCCGAAAACGGCTTTGAAGGCATCGTGATGACCGACTGGGTCATGAATATGCCGAATATGGGAAGCCAGTACCCCAAGGCACAGTCGCAAAACGTTGCGGCTGCGGGGGGAGACCTGTTCATGCCGGGTAACGCGGGAGATTTCAAAGCGGTTATCCGTGCGTTGAAGGACGGAACGCTCCCTCGGAGACAACTGGAGATCAGTGGAAGCCGCGTCCTGCGGATGATCCGAAGGCTCTGCAAATAAATAACAAAAAAAGTTCACGGTACTCAAACCGTGAACTTTTTTTGTTACTTGATCAAGGAAGATTTTAATCCGAAAAGGCTGGAACAAAGGAAGCGTCAAGCCCCATTTCACGCGCACGCTTGCGGATATCCTTTGGCTTGCGGTTGAACATCGCGGTACGAAGCTCATCGTCGGGCACGAAACGCGAATAAGCCGAGCAGAACAGATCAAAGGTGCCGCGATCATTGACCTTTGCGTGCGGCAGATACATGAGCAGGGCGGAGACCGCACCGACGGCACAGCTTATCGATAGATAAAGCGGACAGAAGCGGATCACGATGGCTGCCGCAATCACGATCGCAACGACGCACACGAGAACAGAGATGTGGGTGTATTTGTCCGCGCCCGGGGCGATCAGTTCTTTATCCTGCTCGCGCATTTTCTTGATCATCGGATAAGCGGCGGTCAAATTAAATACGAGCTGTCTGCCGAAGAGATAGAAGAAAAGCCAGCCACCGAAAAAAATCGCGGCCGCCCACATAATTTTCATTGCCATAAAGATCGTCCTCCGTGTTCTTTGTCCATTGCATAATAGCACAACGGGATATAACTTTCAAGAATATTTCCGCGCCCTGCTCATATATTGTCCACGGGAGTGAGGAAATGGAGGCATTTGATGATTTGCTGACGCTGCTGCCGGCCCGAATGGTACAGGCAGTGGAGCGGCACAGAGCATACCAAGCGGAGGAAATACGGCTTCGCGTCGGGAGAGCTCCTTCGCTTGTATACGGAGGGAATGAGCATTTTCTGGATCTCGATAAGATTTCTGAGGACGATCTGCTGCTGATCCTTCAAAGAGCGACGGGCGCTTCCCTGTATCGTGCAGCGCAGGCGATCAGACAGGGATATTACTGCACGGGGAGCCTGCGTATCGGTGTTTGCGGGCAGACGGCTTTGGACGGAAGAGGGACGGGCTTTTCGCACTATTCATCGCTTTGTATACGGCTTGCGAGGGAGTGCCGCGGTATATGCAGAACAATCGCGGATACGCTGAATGCAGATCCTTTTTCCAACGTCCTGCTCCTCTCGCCGCCCGGGGGCGGAAAAACGACGGCGCTGCGTGATCTGATCCGGTGCCTTTCCGATTCGGGACGGCGCATTGGCGTCATTGACGAGCGAGGGGAGCTTTCCGGAAGCGCCTATGATCTTGGACGCAGCAGCGATATTGTTTCCGGCCTTGATAAGCTCTCCGGCGCGCTTTTGCTGTTGCGGTCGATGACCCCGGAAATCATTGCGGCGGATGAGATCACCTCGCCGGAGGACATGGCGGCGCTGGAAGAGGTTTACGGATGCGGAACGGGCTTGATCGCAACGGCGCATGCGCGGGACGTGGAAGATCTGACAAGAAGGGAAGGCTATCGGCGTCTTATCAGCAAAGGCGTATTCCAAAAGGTTATCATGATCTGCGTGAAGGATGGGGTGCGGCACTATGAGATGAGGAGCATCGCATGATAAAAATGTGTGGAGCTGCGCTGATACTTATGGCGAGCATTCTTGTAAGCGGGCGGCTTATGAAGGAAAAACAGGATCGGTACAGGCTCCTTGCGGACTTGAAAGAAAGCCTGCGGTATCTGAACCGTGAAATCGGGGAAAGAGGCGTGACTTTAAAAGAATGCTTCGGGGCGCTGACACAGGGGACTGCGGGAAAAAGCACACGCGGCTTTTTCGGCGCGGTTGAAGTAGCCTTGTCCACATTGGGAGAGATGCCGTTTTCTGCAATATGGCAAGAAGGTATTCAGCAGCATTTGTATCTTCTTACCGATCAGGAAAAGGAGATGCTCCTGCCTTTGGGACAGGCACTGGGCAGATGCGATACGGCAAAACTGTGTGAGGCACTTGACGAGACTGTTCGAGCCATCGAAGAAGAAATCGCTGAGATAAAAAGCGGAGAAGGCAATTACCGGCGCGTCGCTGTCGGGATCCCGCTCTCACTCGGCGCTATTGCGGTGATTATGCTGATGTAGGAGAAACATGGACGTAGAGCTTATTTTCAAAGTGGCGGCCGTTGGGATCCTGGTGGCGGTTTTGAATATCCTGCTTCAGCGGTCTGGGCGGGAAGAACAGGCGCTGATGACAACTATTGCGGCACTCGTTGTCGTGCTGATGATGGTCGTACAGAAAATCAGTGAATTGTTCGATCTGATGAAAAACCTGTTTCATTTATAAGAAATGGAGGTTTTGCTGAAGGTATCCGGGCTCGTCCTTATCACAGCGTGCGTTGTCCTGATGATCCGGCGCAGCAATCCCGAAATCGCGCTCGCGGCCAGCCTGGGCGCGGTTATCGTCATCTTAACGCTTGCCGCTCCGCTGCTTCGGCCGCTTGCCGAACTCAAGGAGTTAATGCGAAGTCAGTACGGGATCAGCGACAGTTATATGACGCCAGTCGTTAAATGCTGTGCTGTCGCGATCACAGCAAGGATCACGGCGGATCTTTGCCGTGAGGCGGCGCAGAACGCAGCGGCGTCCGCCATAGAGCTTGTAGGGGTGCTGTGCGCGATCGCAGCGGCTATGCCGCTGCTGCGCATGATGCTCGATACGATCGGAGAGATGCTTTGAAAAGAAGGTTTGCAGCAGGAATTGTCGTTTTTATTGCCATTCTTTTTCTTCCGGTCTCTGTCTATGCCGAGGAATTGCCGCTTGACGTCTCAGCGGCGGAGGAAGAACTTCCCGCGGACGCAAAAGAAATCGCAGGGAGACTTGTAACAGACGGAACCTACGACGTCGGCGGCGCGCTCGGACGCCTGACGGCACGCGCCAGAACTGAAGCGTTGAGCCGTCTGAAGGACGAGGGAAAAGAAATGGCGCGCATCATGATGATCGCCGTTGTATGCGTGATAGCCGAAACGTTATGCCGGGAGGGGAGAATCAAAGATGTCGTTTCGCTTTGCGCCTGCGCAGCCACCGCAGCATCGGTGACAGGCCCGATCGACTCTTTTGCCGATCAGATGAACGAAACGATCCAAACGCTTAGCGGCTATGCCGGATCGGTGCTTCCGGTCGTATACACGGCTGCGGCCGTCAGCGGCGCCGCTGTCTCCTCCGGAGCAAAATATGCGGCCGTGGTGCTGTGTCTGGACATTCTGATGGACCTGCTCATCCGTTTCGCCGTACCGATGATTTATGCGTTCCTTGCGCTGTGCCTAACACGGAGCTTGTATCCGAACCCGGTATTGAACACGGCGGCTTCGGTCGTTAAATGGTGCACTATCACCGGGTTGAGCGTTGTTACAACCGTGATCGGCATCTATATCGGTTTTACCGGTTCGCTGACAGCAGGGGCGGATGCGATCGCGGTTAAGGGAGGAAAAATGATCATTTCAAAGGCGCTTCCCGTCGTCGGAGGGATCCTGTCAGATGCGGCGTCCGTCATTTTGGCAAGCGCGTCTGTCATTAAAAACTCAGCGGGGATCTATGCCATTGTCGGCATAAGCGCCCTGTGTCTTACTCCCTTTATTGCGATCGGCGTGAAGATGCTGCTCTTTCGGCTTTGTGCAGCCGTCGCTTCGGCGCTGGAAGGGAAACGGCTTGCTGTGCTTCTCGGCGATCTCTCGGCGGCGCTCGGGATGATGCTCGGCGTGATCGGGTGTGTGACGATCATGCTGTTCATTTCTTTGATGGCGGCGATCAAGACTGTAAGCCCATGAGCGTGATCACGCTGCGGGGAATCTGTGCCGTGTCGATCGTATTCGGCGCTCTTTTGACGTTGCTGCCGGAGGGCAGAGAGCGCAGTATCGCGTCGATGTGCGCGACGGTCGCGCTCATAACGATGTTTCTGTCTTTCGTTGTCAAGACAAACTGGAAAGGGTATTCAGCCGCCCTTGCACAAACACGTGATGCGGCGGCCATGATCGAAAGCAATGCCGAGAAAAGCCGCAGTCGGCTCAGCAGACTTGTCATAGAACAGGAGTGCGAGGAATATATTATGGACAAAGCCATGGATCTTGGCCTGCAGCTTGATTGCGTCGAGATCAGCTGCTCCTGGAACAGGGAAGGCGTCTGGGTCCCGGAAACTGTCGTGATCACGACGATGAAGGGGACAGAAGCAGCGGGAAAGCTTTCATCATGGATCGAAGCGGAGCTGGGGATCGAGACGGCGCGACAGGAGTGGAGATATGAAACGGGTCCTTGATTTCTTAAAGCGCTTCAAATTCCCGCTTCTGATCCTGGCGTTTGGGATCCTGCTGATGCTGATCCCGACGGAAGAAAAAAAGGCAGAGGGGAACAGCTGCTGTGAACTGGGAGACGCGCTTTCCCTGACCCAGGGAGTGGGAGAGGCCTATGTCCTCGTTTCCGAAAATGGAGTGGTCGTGGTATGCGACGGAGCACAGGAAGCGAAGATCCGAATGGAGATAACGGAGGCGGTGAAGGCATACACAGGTTTCGGTGCGGACAGGATAACAATACTCAAACGGGACGGAACAAAGTAGCGGAGGGAGAGGAACATGAAAAACAGGAAAAGGAACATAGCGCTTCTCGCGGTGGTGATGTGTGTTTGCGCGGCTGTACTGCTGAACTGGTCGTACAACAACCGTTGGGGAAGAGCTGACAGCAAAATGGCGGCCGTTGAGGATGCCGAGATCGCAGAGGCAAATGCCACAATGCCGGGCAGGGTCAATTCCGGGTATTTTGACGAAGCACGCCTGACGCGTCAGGTCTCCCGGGACGAGGCGCTTCAACTGCTCCAATCGGCTGCCTCGGCGGATGCGGCCTCGCAGGAGACTATTGACAGCGCGATGAATGCGATCTCTGCGATGGCGACTTGCTCCATGCAGGAGACACAGATCGAAAACCTTCTGCTGGCAAAGGATTTTTCCGAGTGTGTCGTATACATTGGGAACGGTGCTGTGACCGTCGCCGTTCCTGCGCCGATCGACGGCTTGTCGGAAGAAGAGGTCGCGCGGATCACGGATATCATCTGTACGGAAACCGAATACGACGCGACCCAGTTGAATATTATTGAAGTCAAGGCATGACGCTTTTCCCACAGCCCGGATAGCTCCGGGCTCTTTTTCTTTGTTATGGAAAGTGAATATACGGAAAATTTTCATTCATTTATTCATTTTGTGCCAGTTTGCTCTTTCTTTTTTCCATATTGCATGGTAAAATATCATGACTAACTTTAGGGAGGTATTCCTCATGCCGGAAAATTACATCACCTGCCAGGAAGAAAAGGGCAGCATTAATATTTCCGAAGACGTTATCGTCAGTCTCGTCAAAAGCGCTGTCACGGAGATCGAGGGCGTATCCGGACTTTCCAACGCGGCCGGAGCTGAGCTTGCGGAGCTGATCGGCATAAAGACGGTCACCAAGGGCGTCAAGGTTGGCTTTCAGGATGATACGATCGTCGTCGATGTGATCATCAACGTCAGCTACGGCAGCAGCATCGTGTCGGTCGCAAAGGAAGTCCAGGACAAGCTCCTCTCCACGGTGCAGTCCGTTACAGGCATCGAGAAGGCGAAGATCAACGTACACGTTGCCGGAATATCTTTTGATAAATAAAAAGCTTTAAGGAGCATGACATGAACAGAAAAACAGCGCGGGAGATCGCCGTGGAGCTTTGCTTTGCCGCTGCCGCAAACGGTGCGGATGTTGATGAGCTGATCGAGTCGTTCTTTTCCGACGAGCATTTTCAGACTCTTGCCGGCGAGGACGAGCTTTTTTCCGCCAGACCGGATGAAAAGCAGCTTGCGTATATCCGCACGCTCACGCATTTGAGCAGAGAAAAGGGCGAGGAGCTTGACGATCTGATCGCGCGCTATGCACACGGATGGAAACCCGAGCGTATCTCCCGGACGGCGCGCGCCATAATGCGCATTGCGCTCTGCGAGATCCTGTATATGGAGGAGATCCCTGCCGCCGTCGCGATCAACGAGGCTGTCGAGCTTGACAAGGGCTATGACGAGGCAGAAACAGTTGCTTTTGTCAACGGAGTCCTCGGCGGTATCATGCGCGGAGAGCTTGCCGCCGGGACGGACAAAGAGCAGAGCTGATGGCTGAAACAAGGATCTATTCGGTCAGTGAGCTGAACGGACTGATCAAAGAGCTGTTTGATGAAACGCCGCTTTTTCTGCAGATCGCGGTCAGAGGGGAACTGTCAAATTATAAGATATACCCCTCCGGACATCATTATTTTACGCTCAAGGACAGTGAGAGCAGCTTAAAGTGCGTGATGTTCCAAAGCAGCGCGCTCAAGCTCCGCTTCAAGCCGGAAAACGGCATGAGTGTCACGGCGTTCGGCCGTGTTTCCGTTTATCCGCGCGACGGCGCCTACCAACTGTATTGCACCGGGATCATGCCGGAGGGAACAGGAGACCTTCAGGTCGCTTTTGAGCAGCTGAAAAAGAAGCTCGATGAAGAAGGGCTCTTTGACGCTTCGCATAAAAAGCCGCTGCCGTTGTACCCGGAAAAGATCGCTGTTATCACATCCTCCGCCGGCGCAGCCGTGCACGACATGATCCGGATCCTGTCGCATCGCTGGCCGATGACAAAGGTTCTGCTTCTTCCTGTGCGCGTGCAGGGAAGCGAAGCTCCGGCCGAGATCGCCGGAGCGATCCGATATGCAAACAGGCATGCGCTGGCTGACCTGATCATTACCGGACGGGGCGGCGGTTCTATCGAAGATCTGTGGGCATTTAACGACGAGCGTGTCGCCCGCGCGATCTACGCCTCTTCAATCCCCGTCATCTCTGCTGTTGGGCATGAGCCGGACGTTACCATTTCCGACTATGTCGCCGACAGAAGAGCTTCTACGCCGTCAAACGCGGCCGAGATCGCTGTACCGGACGCTTCCGAGGAGAGGACGGCGCTTGAAAGCTACGGTATCCGCGCCTCCCAGGCGATCGACAAACAGGTAAAGCACCTGCGCACCGAGCTTAAAAGTCTTTCAACCCGTCGCGTTATGCAGGACGCCGGCGCTTATCTTGACGACAGAAGGATCGAACTTGATCATATGCGCGACAAGCTGGCTGCCTCGATGGAGGCGCAGCTTGCCCAGAAAACGCGCGAACAGGCCGGACTTGCCGCGGCGCTTGATGCAATGAGCCCGCTGCGCGTTCTGATGCGGGGCTATGCCATCGCCGCGCAGGAAAGCGGAGAGACCGTGCGGAGCGTAAAGCAGCTTCAGATCGGGCAATCGCTGCGCCTGCGTGTTTCCGATGGCAGCGCAAAATGCACGGTCAATGAGATCATTGAGGAGAAAGCATAATGAAGAAAAACGACATGAGCTATGAGCAGGCTGTGGCCAGACTGGGCGAGATCGTCGAAAGTCTGGAAAAAGGGAATATGCCTCTGTCGCAGTCGCTCACTTTTTTTGAGGAAGGAACGGCTCTGATCAAATATTGTTCCGAACTGCTGGACAAGGCGGAGCAGAAAGTTGTCATGCTGAAAAAAGGCTCGGATGGTGAACCGATCGAGCTGCCCTTTGAGGTGGAGGCATGACGCAGAAGGAATATATATTCATGATCGACGCCGCCCTGGAGGACGCCTTTAAGGGCGCGCTTTCCCTGCCGCTGTCAGGGCTGGCCGAGGCGATGCGTTACAGCCTGCTTGCCGGGGGAAAGCGAATCAGGCCGATTCTGGTTCTTGAATTCTGCAGGATCTGCGGCGGCTCGGTCGAGAAAGCGCTTCCGGTCGCGTGCGCGATTGAGATGCTGCATACCTACAGCCTGATCCACGATGATCTGCCCTGCATGGACAATGACACGCTCCGGCGAGGCAGACCGACGAACCATGTCGTTTACGGTGAATGCACCGCTACACTTGCAGGCGACGCGCTGCAGGCAGAGGCATTCGGAACGATCCTGCGCTCTGATCTTGCAGCTGAACGAAAGGCAAAATGTGCGGAGTATCTCGCCGATGCCGTCGGGCTTGACGGTATGTGCGGCGGACAGTTTCTGGATATGCTCGGTGAGGGGAAAGCGCTCAGTGAGCAGGAATTGATGGATATCAATTCAAGAAAAACGGGCGCTCTGCTCACAGCCGCCTGCCGGATCGGCGTGGCCGCAGCCGGCGGAACGGAACGGCAGCTTGAGGCGGCGTCCTTTTACGGCGCTGCGATCGGCGCGGCTTTTCAAATCCGGGACGATATGCTGGATGTGCTCAGTACCGAGCAGGAACTCGGAAAGCCGATCGGTTCGGATGAGCAGGAGCAGAAAAACACCTACATGGCACTATACGGCGAAAAGAAATGCGCCGCAATGATCAAAACGCTTACCGGGCAGGCAAAGAGAACGCTTGCGGAGGTGTTTGACGACACTGCTTTTCTCGATGAGCTGGCTGATTCTCTTGCCGTCAGGAACAATTAAGGCATAGTTACGTGATTTTCAATACTTTTTTCAGAGGTGCGATTTGAGTATCCTTGAGAAAATCCATTCATCAGACGATATAAAACAACTGAATACTGAAGAGCTTCCCGCCTTGTGCAAAGAGATCCGGGCGTTTCTGATCCGGACCGTTTCCGAGACAGGGGGACATCTTGCCTCCAATCTGGGCACGGTAGAGCTTACTGTTGCTCTGCACCGCGTATATGACAGTAAGCGTGACCGTATCGTTTTCGACGTCGGGCACCAGAGCTATACGCATAAGATCATCACAGGGCGGCGTGACAAGCTTCATACGCTCCGTCAATTCGGCGGTATTTCCGGTTTCCCGAAGCCGTATGAGGCCGAGGATGATGCCTTCATTGCCGGACATGCGTCGAACTCCGTGTCTGTGGCGTTGGGGATGGCGCATGCCAGAACGCTTTCCGGCGATGATTACGATATATGTGCCGTGATCGGCGACGGAGCCATGACGGGCGGCCTTTCGTTCGAGGGCCTTTCCAACGCTGCGATGAGCGGCGAACCTCTTGTTGTGATTCTTAATGACAACAACATGTCGATCGCCGAAAATGTCGGCGGAGCGGCAAGGCTGATTCAATCCATGCGCGTTAAGCCGGCATATCTCAATTTTAAACGCCATTATCGCAGGATCTTCAGCCATCTTCCGGCGCTTTACACCTTTAATCACCATGTAAAGGAATGGCTCAAGGCACACCTGATCCCGGATGATATGTTCTCCGGGATGGGCTTTGACTATCTTGGACCGATCGACGGGCATGATCTGAAGGCGCTTGAAAACGTGATCCGCTGGGCGCGGGATATGCGAAAGCCCGTGCTGATCCATGTGCTGACAAAAAAGGGCAAAGGATGCCCCTATGCCGAGGCAAACCCGGAGCTTTATCATGGCGTCGGCCCCTTTGATCCGGAAACCGGCGTTCTTGTTCCCGAAAAGGAGGGCTTCGCCGCGCGCTTTGGAGCACTGCTTTGTCGTTATGCCGAGAGCGATCCGAAGATCGCTGCCATTACCGCGGCGATGTCGGGCGGTACTGGGCTCGAGGGCTTTGCCGCCCGATTCCCCGAGCGGTTTTACGATATCGGCATTGCCGAGGAGCATGCCGTTTCGATGGCGGGCGGGATGGCGAAGCAGGGACAATTGCCTGTGTTCGCGGTGTATTCCAGCTTCCTGCAGCGTGCTTTTGACATGCTGATCCACGATATCTCCCTTCAGGATCTGCATGCAGTGTTTGCTGTCGATCGCTCCGGGCTTGTCGGCCGGGACGGCGAGACCCATCAGGGCTCGTTTGACGTCAGCTTTCTATCGACTGTACCCGGCATGACGATCTATGCGCCGGCTTCTTTTTCCGAGCTTGACGCGATGCTGGGGCTGGCGCTCTACGGCTGCGACGGTCCGGTCGCGATCCGTTATCCCCGCGGCGGTGAGGGTGCCTATCATGATTGCCATACGGAGGCCGAATTCGTTTTGCGCGAGGGAAGCGATCTGACCATCGTCAGTTACGGCGTGATGATCAATGAGGCGCTGGAGGCAGCGGACAGGCTTGCGGAAGATGGCATTATGGCCGAGATTATCAAGATCGGCCGCATCCGGCCAAACAGCTTTGACGAGACACGTCTTTCCGTCGGAAAGACAAAGCGTCTTATTGTTGCAGAGGACGTATGCGCCTTTGGCAGCGTCGGATCTCAGATCCTGTCTTCTCTCGCAGGTGTCACCGAGGGCTTTGACTATCGGCTTCTCAATCTGGGCGATGGCATCGTGCAGCACGGAAGCGTGGAAGAATTGCGCCGTATGCGCGGGATAGACGCGCAGGGGATTGTCTGGGCTGCCAGAACGCTTTCTAGCGAGGAATGATATGAAAAAAGTTCGATTGGACCAGCTCGTTTTTGATCTGGGCTATACCGAAAGCCGGGAAAGAGCCAAGACGACGATCATGAGCGGTCTTGTCTTTGTCAACGGACAACGTGCCGATAAGCCCGGAATGCCTGTTGCGCCCGATGCACAGATCGAGGTCCGCGGCGAGGCGATCCCGTTTGTCAGTCGCGGCGGGTTTAAGCTTGATAAAGCGCTGAAGGTTTTTCCGATCGATCCGAAGGACAAGATCTGTATCGACTGCGGCGCGTCGACAGGAGGCTTTACCGACGTTTTATTACAGCATAACGCCGCGAAGGTCTATGCTGTGGACGTCGGGTATGGACAGCTCGCCTGGAAGCTTCGCGTCGATCCGCGCGTAGTCAATCTGGAGCGTACCAATCTTCGTTATGTAACCCACGAGCAGATCCCGGAGTTGGCGGATCTCGCCGTCATGGACGTCTCCTTTATCTCGATCCGGCTTGTCCTGCCGGCGGTGAAAGAACTGCTGAAGAAGGACGCGGATATTGTCTGCCTGATCAAGCCGCAATTTGAAGCGGGGAGAGAGGAAGTCGGGAAAAAAGGCGTCGTGCGAGACGAGGCTGTCCACCGTGAAGTGGTGCAGGGAATTATCGATTTTGCTCCGACGATCGGGCTGTCCGTGCGTGGGCTTGATTATTCTCCGATCAAAGGGCCGGAAGGAAATATCGAATATATCTGCCATATGGTCAACCGTCCGGGGGACCGGGCAGTGATCGATGTTGCCGCGCTTGTGGCCCGATCGCACGAGAATCTTTGACAGAGGAGGAACTATCATGGTCGCTATATGTCCGAATCCGTATCGTGATGCGGAGCTGAACTATACGCGCAGAGCGCTGCGGCTTTTGTCGGATGCCGGGATCGGGTGCATCGTATGCCCCGTTTTTGCCGAAAACGACGATCCGGTTCTGCCTCAGGACATTCCTTACAGCAGGCTTACGGAACTCGGGGATGACTGCACCCTTCTGATTGTGATCGGCGGCGACGGGACGATCCTATCCGTCGTGCGATCGCTGCAGGATCGAAGCATTCCCATCCTTGGCGTGAACCTTGGTACAAAGGGCTTTATGACCGCGCTTGAGGCGGAAGATTTCGACAGGATCCTGAATGCTGCGCGCGGAGAGTATCGGATAAGCGAGCGGATGATGCTCGACGTCTCGATCGAACGCGGGGGCGAGATCATCTATACAGATCATGCGCTTAACGACGCTGTAATCCACGGATATGGCGAATGCATCAATATTACCGCCTATTGCAACGAAGAGAGGATGATCGGCTATTCCGGCGACGGTGTGATCGTTGCCACACCGACGGGGTCTACCGGCTATTCCATGTCGGCCGGCGGTCCCATCGTAGAGCCGGAGGCGGCAGCCTTTATCCTGACTCCGATCTGTGCGCATTCGATCAGCGCTAAGCCTTTTGTCATCGGTGCGCAGAAAGTGATTTCGGTCACGACAGAAAAGCTGCATACCCGCAGGGCCTATTTATCCATAGACGGAAATTCCGTGCTGGATCTGGCAAGCGGAGACAGAATGCTGATTCGCCGCAGCAGTATGTGCACCTTGATGGCGCGCTTCGGAGAGAAATCTTTTTTTGAAATTGCCTACGAGAAACTGTAATGGAGGACAAAAAATGAAATCCGGCAGACAGAGTGTGATTCTTGACATCATCCAACATCAAAATATAGAGACACAGAGACAGCTTCAGGAGGCACTTCTTAAACGGGGCGTGAAAAGCACACAAGCTACGCTTTCACGCGACATCAAGGATATGCGGCTCGTTAAGGAGCTGGGACCGACCGGGGCATATCGCTATACGATTTCCGGCCGTTCTGAGGAAGATGATGCAAGGCAGCGTCTGCAGAAGATCGTGCGAGAGAGCGTCATCTCTTATCAGCCGGCGATGAATCTTCTTGTAATCAAAACGATACCCGGTCTCGCGCCGGCAGTTTGTGCGGCAGTAGACGGCATGTCTATCGAAGGACTGGCGGGAACACTCGCGGGAGACGACACGGCCTTTCTTGCGATGACCAGCATTGAATCGTGCGACAAGCTGTCTCATGAACTGCAGAATATAATCGGGAGATAAGATCAGGACTTTTTGTGAGGTAATCGGAATGCTCAACGAGCTTCACATTGAAAATTTAGCCGTCATTGAACGGGCGGATATCCGATTTGCACCCGGACTGAATGTGTTGACCGGTGAAACCGGTGCAGGCAAATCCATCGTGATCGATTCGATCGGCGCCGTTCTGGGAGACCGCGTCAGTCGAGAAATGGTCAGAAGAGGCGCTGAACATGCCGTTGTAACGGCAACGTTTGATATCTCCGAGGAGACGGAGCGATTTTTGCGCGAAAATGAGATCGATATTGAGGATGAGCTCATTCTCCAGCGACGCATCGGGTCTGACGGCAAGAGCTCCTGTCGGATCTGCGGCGTGCCTGTCAGCGCGGCACAGCTCAAGGAACTGGCGTCGAAGCTGGTCGATATTCACGGACAGAACGACGGACGACAGCTGACTGATGAGCGAAGACATCTTGAATATCTTGACCGCTTTGGCGTTTTGGCTCCGCTGCTTTCAGAATACAGCGTACTTTACGCCCGCTTTTATGACATCAAAAAGCAGATCGAATCTCTTCGCTTGGATGAAGAGGAAAAGGACAGGCTTCGTGACAGATTGAGCTATCGTATATCAGAGCTTGAGTCCGCCGATCTGAAAAGCGGAGAATACGACGAAATATCTTCCCGTCTAAGTCTGTTGCGCAATTCCGAAAAATTGACGGAGGCAATCGAAAGTGCTTGCGCGCTTCTCTATGACGGAGAAGAAAATGCTGTCTCCCTGGCGCAAAACGCCGAAGTCTACGCGCAGCGGGCGGCTTCGCTGGCTCCCGAACTGGAAGGAAGCGTCAAGAGCATTCGCGACGCGGTCTTTTCTCTGACGGACGCGGCCGAGATCCTGCGCGATATGCGGGATGAGCTGGACTTCTCGCCGGAGGAGTTTGACAGGCTTGAAACGCGCTTATCCCTCCTCAACAGACTGCAGCGGAAGTACAATGCCGACGAGAACGGCCTGATCGCTCTCCTTGACGAGAGCAGACAAAAGCTTGACGAGATCGACAGCGCAGACGAAACGATACAGAAGCTTGAACGTGAGCTGGACGCTGCCAGGACTGACTTGCTGAAAAAAGCTCAGCAGCTGAGCGAGGCGAGAAAAAACGCCGCAATCGAGTTGCAGAATCGGATCGTCAGTGAATTGAAGGAGCTGTCAATGCCGTCCGTTCGCTTTGCAGTCGATTTTTCGCCCGTCGGCAACGAGGATGGATTTAACGCCAGGGGCTGCGACAATGTGCGTTTTATCATGTCCGCCAACGCGGGCGAAGAGCTTGGCAGGATCAGCAGGATCGCCTCGGGCGGTGAGCTGAGTCGCATCATGCTGGCAATGAAAAATGTTTTCGCGGAGAATGACCCGATCCCGACCATGATCTTCGACGAGATCGACAGCGGCGTTTCCGGCGTGGCCGCGCAACGTATCGGTGAGAAGCTTTACAGCGTATCGCTTGGCAAACAGGTCATGTGCGTGACCCATTTGCCGCAGATCGCTGCCATGGCTGACAGTCAGTTCGTCATAGCCAAGACGGAGCGTGACGGGCGCACTTATACCGATGTGACGATGCTTGACCGGCAGGGAAGAACGCAGGAGATCGCCAGATTGTACGGCGGCGATCATATCACGCCGCTCACACTTGCCAATGCGGAAGAGCAGCTCACGGCCTGCGAAAAATACAAAAACACAAAAAACGGATGCGCTTGACAGTGCAAGACGCATCCTGTATAATCCAAACGTCAACGCGAGGAAGGACAGACGTACCGATCGCTTCTGCACAGAGAGACCCTGTTTTGGCTGAGAAGGGGAGAGAAGGGCGGCGCAATACAGTCCGGAGCGGCCTGTTGAAAGCATTATGCCGGTAAGACGGGACGGGTTTCGCCCGATATCGCGAAGAGTGCCGCGAGGCACTTGCTGAGGCTTCGTTTTGCGAAAAGCGGAGCAAGCAGAGGTGGTACCGCATATGAATGCCCTCTGTCCCGATTTGGGGACGAGGGCATATTTTTATGAAACGGAGTGGATAAAAATGTCGATACAGGAAGAAGCCGTCCGTCTTCACAGTGACGGCTGCAATTGTGCACAATGCGTTCTCTGCGCATGCAGCAAGTATACAGGACTGGAAAAAGAAATCTCACTTGCAATTGCCTGCGGATTTGGCGGCGGCGTGCGCTGCGGCGAGATCTGCGGCGCAATCTCGGGAGCCGTGATGGCGATCGGCACCGCAGCGAAGCAAAACATGAATGGCGGAGGAATGGCAAACGTTGCCTCCCTTACTAAGAAAACCACAGGCGCTTTTCGGGAAAAATTCGGATCTGTTCGCTGCCTTGACTTAAAACGAGCCGGCGTGCCGTGTGACGAGCTGATCGCATTCGGCGCAGAAACAGCCGAGAAGCTTATAAAAGAAGAAAGAGGAGAATAACGGGAATGGGCATTTACGAAGAACTGGTGGAGCGCGGCTTGATCGCGCAGGTTACCAATGAAGAAGAAATCAAATCGATGATCAACAACGGCAAGGCCGTGTTCTATATCGGCTTTGACTGCACGGCAGACAGCCTGACCGCCGGTCACTTCATGGCGCTTACGCTTATGAAGCGTCTTCAGATGGCGGGTAATAAGCCGATCGCGCTTATCGGCGGCGGAACGACCATGATCGGAGACCCCTCCGGCCGCACGGATATGCGCAAGATGCTGACACGCGAGGATATTGAGCACAATGCCGAATGCTTCAAGCGTCAGATGGAACGATTTATCGACTTTGGCGAGGGCAAGGCCAGAATGATCAACAACGCCGACTGGCTATTGAATCTTAATTACGTTGAGCTTCTGCGCGAGGTCGGCGCCTGCTTTTCCGTCAACAATATGCTGCGTGCGGAATGCTATAAGCAACGCATGGAAAAGGGCCTGAGCTTCCTCGAGTTCAATTATATGATCATGCAGTCCTATGACTTCTACTATCTCTTTCAGCATTACGACTGCAACATGCAGTTCGGTGGTGACGACCAGTGGAGCAATATGCTCGGCGGAACAGAGCTGATCCGCAGAAAGCTCGGCAAAGACGCACATGCGATGACAATCACGCTGCTGACAGATTCCCAGGGCAAAAAAATGGGAAAAACAGCCGGCAACGCCGTTTGGCTTGACGCCAACAAGACTTCTCCGTATGATTTCTATCAGTACTGGCGCAATGTTGATGACGCAGATGTCATGAAATGCATCCGTATGCTGACATTCCTGCCTCTCGAGCAGATCCACGAGATGGAAAGCTGGGAGGGCAGCCGCCTGAATCAGGCCAAGGAGATCCTGGCTTTTGAACTGACGGCTATGGTACACGGCGAGGAGGAAGCGAAAAAAGCGGAAGCGGCGGCGAAAGCCCTCTTCGGAGGCGGTGCGGGCAGCGCGGACATGCCAACGCTCGAGCTTTCGGAATCAGATCTTGCCGACAATGGGGCGGATATCATGACGCTTCTTGTGAAAACAGGGCTTTGCCCGTCCAAGTCCGATGCGCGCCGCAACATCCAGCAGGGCGGCGTAACGGCCAATGACGAAAAGGTGTCCGATATTTCCAAGGCCTTCCGAGCAGAAGAACTTCGCAAGGGGGTTATCCTCAAGCGCGGAAAAAAGAACTTTTATAAAGTAGTTCTGAAATGAAGCATTCGGGGTGTGAGCTTGGCTTGCACCCCGCTTTTTTGTTCCCAGTTGCAAAAACAGATCGTATATGGTATCATAAAAACCAAAGTTTTTTTGGTTATTATTTTTGGCAGGTAAGGAATCATGAACAAGAACCGTTCCAAGAACCATTTCAAACTGGAACATTGGAAAAAGATTGCTGTCGGGATCGCGCTGTATGACATGCTTGCTGTCAATGCAGCCTATTTCTTTGCCCTTCTGCTGAGATTCGATTTTCGCTATTCGCTGATCGAAACAAAATATGTGGACGCCTGGGAGCATTTTGCCCCCGTATATGCTGTGTTGTGCGTTGCTGTGTTTATTATGACCGGCATGTACAAAAGCATTTGGCGCTTTGCGGGTTTGAACGAGCTTTACAGGATTCTCGCTGTGTCGCTGTTTATGTCTGCGCTCCATGTAGGCATTACCCTCCTGTTCTACGAACGCATGCCGATCTCGTATTATGCTGTCGGTGCGATCCTTCAGCTTGCCCTCGTGCTCAGTATCCGGTTTTCTTATCGTGTCGTCCTTTCAATATCCAACAGAAGCGGCAAACGGAGCCACGACAGGATTATGCTGATCGGCGCGGGCTCGGCCGGACAGATGATCTTGCGAGACGTCAACGGGAACCGCGAGGGCGGAAAAGTCGTATGCATCATCGACGACAATTCCAATAAGTGGGACCGCTATATTGACGGAGTGCGTGTTGTCGGCGGGCGTGAGTCTATCCTTGAAAATGTTAAGAAATACAAGGTCAACAAGATCTTCCTCGCTATTCCTAGCGCCTCCATGGCGCAGCGCCGCGATGTCCTGCATATCTGCAACGAGACCGGCTGCGAGATCAAAAATCTTCCCGGCATGTATCAGCTATTTACCGGCCAGGTCACTGTCAAAGCGCTGAAAGACGTTTCGATCGAGGACCTGCTTGGGCGAGACCCGATCCGCCCAGATCTCGAAGAGGTTTTCCGCTTTATCAACGGAAAGACCGTTATGGTCACAGGCGGCGGCGGAAGCATCGGCTCGGAGCTTTGCCGTCAAATAGCCGGACACAGCCCGAAGCAGCTGATCATTTTCGATATATATGAGAATAACGCCTATGACATCCAACTGGAACTGAAGGATAAATATCCCGAGCTGGATCTCGTCGTTCTGATCGGTTCGGTTCGCGACAGCCGCAAAATGTACCAGGTCTTTCATGATTACCGGCCGGACATCGTATATCATGCCGCGGCGCACAAGCATGTCCCGCTGATGGAGGACAGCCCGTGCGAGGCAATCAAAAACAATGCGATCGGTACATATAAAACGGCCTATGCCGCTATGATGCACGGCTGCCAGAGGTTTGTGCTCATCAGTACAGACAAGGCTGTCAATCCGACAAATATCATGGGCGCGAGCAAGCGTCTGTGCGAAATGATCATCCAGAGCTTCGACGCCAAGATCAAGGCAGGAAAAGCAGAAGAGATCCCGCAGCTTTATATGCATCGCGGAAGAGAAAACGCGGATAAAGCCGGTAACGGGGAGATCTTCAAAAATATCAAAACCGAGTTTGTGGCCGTTAGATTCGGCAACGTTCTTGGCTCTAACGGTTCTGTTGTTCCCATATTCAAGCGCCAGATCGAAAAGGGCGGACCGGTAACGGTGACACATCCCGATATTATCCGTTATTTTATGACTGTTCCGGAAGCGGTGAGCCTTGTTATGCTGGCCGGCACTTATGCCCACGGAGGCGAGATCTTTGTCCTGGATATGGGAAGCCCGGTGAAGATCGACACGCTCGCACGCAATTTGATCCGCCTTTCGGGGCTGAAGCCGGATGTGGATATCAAGATCGAATATACAGGCCTGCGTCCCGGCGAGAAGCTGTATGAGGAAAAGCTGATGGCTGAGGAGGGCTTGAAAACGACGGAGAACAAGCTGATCCACATCGGCTGCCCGATCCCGTTTGACACAGACCAGTTTCTTAGCCAGCTTAGCGATCTGATCGAGATCGCCTATCGCAACGATGAAAGGATCCGAACCTTCGTCGAGCGTGTTGTCCCGACATATCATCCCACCTATAACGGACAGAAGGTCATTCCGGATCCTGTCGTGGTGGACGCAGAACCCGTCGCTGAAGAAGACGGTACGGTTCTGGCACGATAATATTAAAATACAGCGAAAAGAGAAGACGCACGATGGTGCGCCTTCTCTTTTCTTACATACTTTTGTTTGGAATCTGCTTTCCTGTGTGATCGATGATCGTACTGCCGTCAAGAAGAAGTTCTGATACGGGAACAATCGTGTAACCGTCGCGTTCCAGTGATTCCAAAATGCGTGGGAGCGCTTCGGGCGTGTGCTCGGCCGCATTATGGAACAGGACGATACTTCCGGGTTCGACCCGCTTCAGTACGCGGTCACAGATCTCTTCCGCGCTGATGCCCTTCCAGTCAAGACTGTCCACCGACCATTGAATGGCAGTCATACCAAGCTCCTTTACCGTTTGAATGACATGGTCGTCGTATTCTCCGTAGGGGCAACGGAACAAGGTCGGCGTGACGCCGGTCTCTGCGGCAATAATCTGATTGGCCTCCTTTAGATCGGCGGCAATATCGTTCGCGCTCATCATGGAAAAATGAGAGTGGTGCATCGAGTGGCTCATCACTTCATGACCCGCGTCGTGCAATGCTTTTACGGAATCGGGATATTTTTCCGCCCAGTCTCCGACAACAAAGAATGTGCTGGCAACGCCGTGGTCTGCAAGGATGTCGATAAGCGATTGCGTGTCCTCGTTTCCCCAGGCTGCGTCAAAGCTGATCGCAACTTTTTTATCGTCACGCTGGACGCAGTAGATCGGAAGCTGCCGCTGGGCGGCAGAAGCCCCTACGATCATCGGCGTGTTTACAGCCCACAGGATCAAGCCAGCCGCCAATACAGTAACCAGAACGGATAGCGCGCCCCGATTACGCAGTATGAATCTTCGGATATCAAGCATCAGTTCATCACTCCTCCGTACAACGTATGTGGACACGCCGCACAATAGAAGAGTAAGGGGACAGAATCACAGAATGACGGCGGACAGGATCCCGATCAGAAGCCCAACTGGGAGCAGGGAAGCGCTGAGGAACTGGAAGTCAAAGCAGAGTTCGTCGTGTGTTTTTTTCATGGGTCAAGGCCTCCTTTTCTTTGACCATAGCATAACAAAAGAGCTGTCCCATTTGCCGGACAATGCGTTATGTTAACAAAAGAAAGACGAGATCTTACAGGATCTCGTCTTTCTTGAGTGGATAAAGCGGAAGATGATCAATAGTCTACAACGAGCCGGAAGGATGGCTTTTCTCCTCCGCCCATCAGATAAAAGTGGCTGTCCTTTTCGCCCCAGGCGATATCATAAGTCTCGCCGAGCAGGAGTTCCGAGGCGTATTCGATCAGGATCCGCGTAGGGGAAAGACCCTCTTTTGCGGGCGAGAAAACGTTTTCCGCCAAATCAAAATAGCGCGTATTGTTCATGTGCCCGTTCATGTCGATATAGCTCAGCGGTACGGTAAAGCGCATGACTTCACTCGTGTAAAAGGAGCGCGGCGGACGGGGAAGGGAGATCTCGTTTCCTGTCTTGATCCCCTCATAGTCAAAACCCGACTGCGAGGAGGGGACCAGCTTGCGCTGCTCGATGTCAGCGAGCGTCCAGATGGCGGAGGAGCGGATGATGCAGTTGCCCTCGGCGTCAGTGATACAGTGATAGCGGGGATAGAGCGAATGCACCGTTCGGCCGGGCCAGGTCTCAATCCGGATCTGCTCGCGGTAACGTGGCATGCGCGTGATCTCGACGGACTGCAGCGCAAGCACCCACATCAGGTTTTTGGCGCGGATCACATCGATCCCCGAGCCGAGGATTTCGGAATGCTCCGTTGCGGTCTCCTGCATGATCTCAAAAAGCGAGGACATCCGAAGCGTGCGAAACATATTGACGTCACGGCTTTTCAATTGATAGTTTTCGGAATAGATCACCATGGTAGCCTCTTTCTGTTCTTGAAAAAATGCCCGCCGCGCATAACACGGCGGGCAAAAGATCATATGGCTTCGATTTCTTTCAATGTCAGATCCCGCCCGGAAATCGGCGTCAGCTTATCGCCGCCGCAGGCGGGGCAGACGAGCCGGTCGTTGATCCCGGCGGCAAACTCATGACCGCAATCGAGACAACGGGCTTTACCTTCCAATACCTCGACGACAAACTGCGTGTCTACATAGCCGGTACCGTCAACAACGGCTTCCCAGCAATCCTCCAGATATTTGGGAACTACACCGGAGAGTGTGCCGACCTCGACCGTGATCTTGCTGATGCCTTCCAACTGCTCATCTTTGGCAATTTGATCCACCATTTTCAGCAGGGCATCACAGATTCCAAGCTCGTGCATTACTTACCGCCGATCGCTTTGCGGACGATACCGCCCGTACGCTTTACAAGTCCCTCGGCGACCTTGATCGGCATGGTCTCAAACGAGCCGGCTTCCCAGTTGCGGACTTTTTTGAGCTTAATGGCATCAAACTTGCAACGCGTGGTGCAAAGGCCGCAGCCGATGCACATGTATTCATCGACCTTTGTCACGCCGCAGCCGAGGCAGCGGGCGGTCTCCTTGCGAACCTGTTCCTCGGTAAAGGTGACGCGGGCGTCGGAGAATGTCTTGGCCTTGGCTTCGTTGTATCCGGGGAGCTGCCGGTGGTTGCGGTCAAAGCTCGCGACGTCCAGCAGAGCCTGCTCCTTGTCGAGCGCGGTGAAGTGTCTGCGGTCGCGCCCCATAGTCAGCGTCTGGCCGGGATGGACAAAGCGGTGCAGCGAGATGGCAGCCTCTTTGCCGGCCGCAATCGCATCGATGGCAAACTTCGGACCGGTGTAGCAATCGCCGCCGACGAAAATGTCGCTCTGATTGGTCTGATAGGTAAGCGGATCGGCCAAAGCGGTGCCCTTCGGCGTGGTCTTGAGATCGCCGATATCAAGTTTGCCCCAGTCAACGACCTGTCCGACAGCGCCGATCACGCTGTCAAGCTCGATCGTCTCGAATTTGCCGGTACCGACGGGCTTGCGGCGACCCTTTTCATCCGGCTCGCCAAGCTCCATGAGCTCGACCTTCATGCCAGTGACTTTGCCGTTTTCACCAAGGATCTCAACGGGCGCGCAAAGGAAGCGGAATTCAACGCCTTCCTCCTTGGCCTCCTTGACCTCATCGCGGTCGGCGGGCATTTCCTCTTCGCCGCGGCGGTAGATAATATAAGTCTTTTCCGCCCCGAGACGGACAGCCGTACGACAAACGTCCATGGCAACATTGCCGCCGCCGATCACGGCGCAGCGCTTGCCGATCTCGACCTTGTTGCCGAGATTGACCTCGCGCAGAAAGTCAACGCCGCCGAGAACACCCTTGAGCTCTTCACCGGGGACCTTCAGCTTGGCACTCTTCTGCGCGCCGATGGCAAGATAGAAGCCCTTGTAGCCTTGCTCGCGCAGCTGCTGGAGCGTGACATCTTTTCCGACCTCGACGCTGCACTTGAACTCAACGCCCATCTCGCGCAGAATGTCGATCTCGGCATTGAGGACGTCTTTTTCCAGACGGAAATTCGGAATGCCGAGCGTAAGCATGCCTCCGGGAACGGGATTGCGGTCAAATACCGTGACGGGATAGCCCTTGTTAGCCAGATAATAGGCGCAGCTCATACCCGCGGGACCGGCGCCGATGATCGCGATCTTTTCGGTAAAGGGCTTCCCGGTCTGATTGAGCATCTTCGGGACGAATCGCGTCGCCTTGTCGAGATCGTGGTCGGCAATAAAGCGCTTGACCTCGTCGATCGCTACAGCCTCGTCCACATTGCCGCGGGTGCATTCCTGCTCGCAGCGCTTGTTGCAGATACGGCCGCAGACGGCGGGGAAGGGGTTTTCACGCTTGATCAGCTCAAGCGCTTCGGTATACTTGCCCTGGGCGGCGAGCTTTAAGTAACCCTGGACAGCGATATGTGCCGGGCAGGCGGCCTTGCAGGGCGCGGTGCCGGTGGGAAGCGTATCTTCAAAGTTCTCGCGATAATTGGGATTCCACACGTCCTTGGAGAAAATGACGTCGGTCATCTTCTTGTATTCGGGCGCGCTGGTATCGGCGCGGGTGGGCAGCTTTTGACCGAGCTTGAGCGCGTTGGCGGGACAGGTCTCGACGCACATACCGCAGGCGACACACTTGGCCTCGTCAATGGTGGCAACATAGTTGGAGCGTATGACGTCTCGCGCACCGAACATCAATCCGACGCGCAGACCGAAGCAGGCACAGGAGCAGCAGTTGCAGATCGCGGCGCTCTCGCCGGCTTCTTCAATATTCGGGATGTCGTGCATCAAGCCGTTTTCCTCGGCGCGCTTGATGATCTCAAGCGCTTCCTCCCGGGTGATCTCGCGGGCACGGCCGGTACGGATATAGTGCTCGGCACCCTTGCCCATCTGAATGCACATCTCGTCGGCGAGATGGCCGCAGCCGTCATTGATGGAAGTGCGGGACGAACGGCAGGAGCAGGGAGAAACAGAGAACTTGTTGTACTTGTTCAGATAATAGGAAAGCTTGTCGAAATCGTTCGCGTTCGGGTCATCCTTGATCGCGCTTTCGATCGGGATCACGCGCATCAGTCCATAGCCCTGGGGGATGACGGCGCTCATCAGCTCCATACGTTTGCGGGTATACTCCTCAAATGCGCGACCGACCTCAGGATGCGTTTCGAGCAGCTCTTTGTTATTGACCAACATCTCCATAATGCCGGGAGCAAAGATCTGCATGAAATATTTGTCTACGCCTTCTTTTTCGTCATAGGTGCAGCGGAAAACACCGATCCAGGCAAGATGCTTGGCGAGCTTTTCCGTTTCCTCAACGCTCTTGCCGACTTTTTTGGCAAGCCAGGCTGCCGTACGCTCCTTGCGCAGACCGGCTGCGATCGCAACGTCAGCTTCGTCGTCTGTGACAATATTTGCCAGACTGTAGTATTCCGGCGCGTTTTCATCGATCTTGTTGACGACGCCGGAAACGCCGCCGATGATCTTGCATAGCTTGACGATTTTTGGCCTTAATTCTGCCATAATTGCATTCTCTCCTTACAATTAATTGTCGTTTTGCATGCGTTTGAACTCTATATTAATAGTATATTTGAATTAGGCGCCAAGTCAATCTTTTTTTCGAGCTCGACAGGCTTTGATTTGATGGAATACAGGACTTAATGATTCTTAAAATAAACGCATATTGCGGATTATTCTTGATTTTGTCACAATCCTTCGCTATACTGAAAAATCGAGATCGGAAATGGACGGTAGGATATGGAACACCTGGAAATCGAAAGAAAATACCTGATCCGGATGCCGGACGCGTCGCTGCTTTCTTCTTTTCCTTCTTCACGGATCGAACAGATCTACATCCTCACGGACGACCAGGGACGAGAGCGCATCCGTTGCCGTGAGTCGGGCGGAAAAAAGGTGTTCACCCATACGGCTAAAAAGCGTCTGAGCGATCTTACAAGAATTGAAATCGAGGATGAGATCACGGAGGAAGCGTACACTGAACTTGCTAAAAGGAAGGATCCGGACAGAAACGTGATAAGAAAGACACGCTATCTGTACGATTACCGCAGGCAGATTTTCGAAATCGATGTTTTTCCGTTTTGGGTGGACAGAGCGCTGATGGAGCTTGAGCTCCAGAGCGAGGATCAGCAGATCCTGCTGCCGCCGGACATTACAGTAGTACGTGATGTTACAGCCGAGAAGGCGTATACGAACGCGTCGATCGCGCGCGCCGTCCCAAAAGAAACACTTTGATCGATTAAATGAGGTAAGAAAATGAAAAAAATCGTTAGTTTGATTCTGTGCGTTTCGATGCTGTTTGCGTTGAGCGCCTGTGCCGAGCTCGATGCGCTCCGGAACGCCGAGCTGCCGCCTCTTCCGACTGCGGAGCCCAAGGCTACCGAGGAACCTGTCTCTGCGGATGAAGAAACGACCCGGGAGGAGAGCAGGGAAACGCCTGTTCCTGTGATCCCCGCGGCCGAAGGGGATGCGACTGGCGCGGAGATCGGTGACCGTGTGATCATCTACACCAGAAAGACGAGCGAGGATATGGAAGCGCCTGACGGCCATTTGATTTTGAATTTCTCGTATGTCACCCCGACAGTGCGCATCGATGAGCGTCCGGAGACGGCAAAGATGATCAATGAACAGCTCGTGCTGTTTGACGAGGCCTATATTTCCGGCAGCGGCAGTGACAGAGGGAAAAACCATCTGCTGGAAGAGGCTCTTGATAATTACTCGTATGTGCATGACACAGGAGCTGAACTGAATACGATGTTTACCTCTGCCCGTACGGTGAAGAGCCTGCGCGCCGACGGAAGTGTTGTCAGCTTCCGCTATTGGACGAGTGTCTATACAGGCGGAAAGGGCGGCAGCCACGCTTATTACGGCGTGAATTACAGCACGCAGACCGGCGAAAAGCTGACGCTTGACATGCTCTCTTCAGATGCGGAAACGCTGAAAACCGCGCTCGGGGACAGAATCATTTCCATTGCCAGGGAAAACGGTGATCTGTATGCGGAGATTTCGAAGAATGATGTCGATGCCGACAGCGCGCTGAGAGCACTCGTGAGAGAGGGCAACTGGTATTTCTCCGGCGAAGGGATGGTTTTCTTCCCTGAATTCGGTGAATTGATGCCGGAGGACAGCGCATTCCCGATGTTTACGATCCCGTATGCCTCTCTTGTCGGCGTGATCGATGAACAGTTTCTGCCTGCCGCACGTGAAGGAGAAACAGAGTTGACAATCCTTCCTCTTGACGAGGTGGAAGATGGGACGATCTGGAGCATCGATCGACTGGCCCTTTCGGAAGGCGATGAGCTGTATCTGAAAGTTGACGGTACGGCCTATGATGTCACAGTCAGTAATTTCTATTATGTCGATGAGGTTGAAGGTGACGAGCGTTTTTATGAGTCAGAACGCTACTGGTACGCAAGCTTTATGACCGATTGTGCACTGCAGATCCGTACGGCGATCCCGGAAGGTATGCCGGATCTGATGATTGCATACACTGACGCAGATTATATCCAGCACCGCCTGTTCCTGAGCGAGGACGGCGAGACCGGACATGTGGCGCTCGTTGACGATACGATCCAGGCAGTCGGTTGAAAAAACAGCGCAATTGCGGGAAAAGTAGTTGACAATGGCACTCCCCCCGTGGTATTATACCAAAGCCGCATTGAAGAGGCTGCATGAAAGACGGAGCGATCCGCGCCTCAAAAGCGAGTCCTGTAAGATGGGAGGAACCATTCGTGAAGCATGCTATCATCGTGACCGGCGGTAAGCAGTACCGTGTCGCCGAGGGTGACGTCGTTTTCATCGAAAAGCTCGACGCGGCAGCGGGCGACAGTGTCAAGTTTGACCAGGTCCTGGCTGTGATCGACGGTGAGAACGTTGTTTTCGGCAAGCCCGTGATCGAAGGCGCGTCCGTCAGCGCAAACGTCGTCAAGAACGGCAAGGCCGCCAAGATCCGCGTTTACAAGATGAAGCCCAAAAAGGGTTATCGCAGAACGCAGGGCCACAGACAGCCCTATACCAAGGTTCAGATCGAAGCGATCAACGCCTGAGCATCCGCAGCTATTTTGACAAAAGGAGGAGAAACCTAGATGGCACACAAAAAAGGTATGGGTTCCACCAAGAACGGCCGCGACAGTGAGTCTAAGCGCCTTGGAACCAAGAGAGCCGACGGACAGTTTGTCCTGGCCGGCAATATCCTTGTCAGACAGCGCGGAACCAAGATCCACCCCGGCAACAATGTCGGTAAGGGAAAGGACGACACTCTGTTTGCTCTGATCGACGGCAAAGTGAAGTTCGAGCGCATGGGCAAGGACCGCAAGATGGTCTCTGTTTACGAAGACATCGCACAGTAAGAGAAACACAAAGACCGGACAGATCTGTTCGGTCTTTTGTTTTGTTTGCAGGTATTTGACGTATCGGAAAGAAATGAGGGGAGTATATGGCAGCCTCTTTTGTAGATAAGGCAAGGATTACCGTTCGCGCAGGAAACGGCGGCGACGGCGCAGTGGCGTTCCACCGCGAAAAATATGTCGCGGCAGGAGGACCCGACGGCGGCGACGGCGGCCGCGGCGGAAACGTGATCTTTTCTGTCGATGAAAACATGTCCACGCTGATGGACTTCCGCTATAAGCGCAAATATGTTGCCGGAAACGGCATGCCGGGACAGGGAAAGCGCTGCAACGGACGTGACGGCGAAGCCATGATCATCAAGGTTCCGCGCGGCACCGTGATCCGCGATACCGAGACCGGAGCGATCATGCACGATATGTCTACCGGCGAGGACTGGATCGTCGCCAGGGGCGGCCGCGGCGGATGGGGAAATACTCATTTTGCCACGCCCACGCGGCAGGTCCCGCGCTTTGCCAAACCCGGACTTCCCGGCGAAAGCCACGACATCACGCTCGAACTGAAGCTTCTGGCCGACGTAGGGTTAGTTGGATTCCCGAATGTCGGTAAATCTACGCTTCTTTCCGTCGTCAGCAAGGCACATCCCAAGATTGCCAATTATCACTTTACAACACTCTTCCCCAATTTGGGTGTCGTATATGTCGATGAAGGCGTATCATTCGTCATGGCGGATATTCCCGGTATCATTGAAGGCGCATCCGACGGCGCGGGGCTCGGTCATGATTTCCTGCGCCATATCGACCGCTGCCGTCTCCTGGTACATCTCGTCGATGTATCAGGCAGCGAAGGACGCGATCCGATCGAAGACTTCGACGCCATCAATGCCGAACTGAAGGAATATAGTGAGGAGCTTGCCTCCCGCCCGCAGATCGTTGTGGCTAATAAGTGCGATCTGCTTGAAGAGGGCTCCGATAATCTCGAACGGCTGCGCCGACATGTTGAAGAAAAAGGCTATTCCTTTTTTGAGATCAGCGCGGCAGCACACCACGGCACACGAGAGCTTGTCGGCGAATGCGCAAAACGCCTTCGTGAACTGCCGCCGATCGCAAGCTTTGAGGCAGACTATATTCCGCCTGAGCCGAAGGTCGACACCTCCGGCGAGCTTACGATCGAAAAGTTCGACGATATGTGGCTGGTCGAAGGACCGTGGCTGCAGAGACTGGTCGCGACGGTTAATTTTTCGGATTATGAAAGCCGCATGTTCTTTGACCGGATCCTGCGCGAAAACGGCGTTTTTCAGCGTATGGAAGAGATGGGCGTCAAGGACGGCGACACCGTCAGCATGTACGATCTGATGTTTGAATACAGAGAATAAAAGCAAGTGTGCCGTATCGAACAGAACCGATGCGGCACACAACATATTCATTATATTATGAAATATCGGCATCCGTCAATATATGCAACAAATAATGAAAGCAAAAACTCTGTTTTGAACAATTTGACGAAAGATTCTTTGTTTTCTTTGTCAATTGTTTTTACTGTTAGCATTTGGTAATATATAGCCAGAAAGGGAAACACCCTATAACATAAACCGTTCCGAATAAGACGTACGGATCGAAGGGGTTATCTCAGGCGGGAAATGTTCCGGCACATATAGTTTACTCACTATACGAGTTATCAGATGAATGTGTGATGTGACCGTTGAATGGATTTCAAAACCTGTTGATGCCCGATTCTGAAGAAAGAGAGGTAACCAGGATGTTAGATATCAAGAATGCGCAGAAATAACCCCTGACTGTGGAATCGAGTGGATCAGTCAGGGGTTATTTCGTTATATATTGTTTTTGAACAGCCTTTCAGGGCTGTTATTTTTTTGCTTTTAAAGATCCATATTCAGGGTATTCCATATTTTTCATGTCAGCAGCTTTGCATATCTCTCATCACATCGCAAAAGATAAGCACGGTAAAGATGTGAAAAACAAACAGCGGTGCTGTCTGGTTTTCGTGATCCGAACCAATTTGATGAAAAGGAGATGCAAAGAATGTCTTACTCTTCCAGCAACCAGCTCGTAAACCCCAATGCGCGCGAGGCGATGGACAAGTTCAAGATGGAGGCCGCTTCTGAGGTCGGCGTCAATCTGAAGAACGGCTATAACGGCGACCTTACCAGCCGCCAGGCCGGCTCTGTCGGCGGGCAGATGGTCAAGAAGATGATCGAGGCCTACGAAAACGGCATGAAGTAATCTCGCCAATTGCGTGATTGATTGCAGGGCAGTACTGCTGCCCTGCAATTTTATTTTTTTGACACCGAACGTGACAACTTGACAAGTTTTGTCGCATAGCGTATCATCAAATGGATAAAGGATAAAAATGCTTTTTGAGCCTCCTTTTACAGTGCTATGAACATATACAGGAGAGTAAAACAGATGTCCAAACATCTTGCCAAGCCGGAAAAAACGAAAAAGAATCCGGTCATCGATTTTTCTGCAAAAGAGATCCATATTCCGGAGAAAAAGCAGAAAAAGAAGACTAAATCGCATGTTTCTAAAGCGGAAGACACGTTTCAGACCGCAATGCTCAATAAGACGCTCGACAGAAAATTCAGCTTGTCCGAGCTTGCTTTGGCGATCACTGCGCTTGTTTTGCTCGTAGTGGTCAATTTTCTTCCGACAAGCGGGATTGTGCGACTTCTGAGCTTCCTCGTTCCGTTCCTTCTGGCTGGATATTCTTATCTGTTCGAGGCCTTTCAGGAGGCGTTCATGGGGATCGTTCTTGGAAGAGAACTGATCGTTACCGTCGCGAGTTTGATGGCGTTCTGCGCAGGATCTTACAATGGCGGTGCAGCTGTTATGATCTTCCTGAAACTGAGCGATATGGCGCTTGCCTATGCCGAAATGATGCAGGCGGAAAAGGTAAACGCCCTGTATTCTCTCCGTCCGGAAAAGGCAAATCTCGTCAATGAAAATACTGTTTCCGTGGTGAAGGCGGAAACGTTGAAAAAAGATCAGGTCATCGAACTTTATGCCGGCGACATCGTGCCGACAGACGGTGTCGTGATCGACGGAACATCAGTTCTGGACGCGTCGACGCTTGTAGGCGGCAGTCTCAGTTTTCCCGTTGCTGCCGGCAGCACGGCAATTTCCGGCTGCGTCAACGTAACAGCGCCGATCCGCGTACGTGTAGCGACAGAGCAGAAAGACGCGATGTACAGCGCTGTGCTGCGTGCGGCAGAGAACTCCTGGATGCACAAGTCTTCCCAGGAGCGCTTGATCCAGAAAGTCGTCTCCTATTTGACCCCGGCGCTTGTCATCGCGGCGTTCCTTCTTGCGATCGTTCCGTCGATCTCCACGGGAGATTGGCGCACCTGGGTTGCCCGCGCGGCGGTTATTCTCACTGTTTCCCAGCTTTACTCGGTCGTACAGAGCGTGAAGCTTGTGTATGACTGCGCCGCTGTCTACGCCTCTGCCAGAGGGATCGTCTTTAAAGGGCATGACGTTATCGAGGCCCTGTCCCGCGCCGAAACGCTTGTTTTTGACAAGACAGGCACCGTTACGGAAGGAAAGTATCAGGTAAAGGATGTTTTCCCGAAGGGCGTCAGCGAAAGCCAACTCCTGTTCCTGGCCGGCGCAGCCGAACTGAGTTCGAACCACCCGATCGCTCGTGCGATCGTCGCGGCGAGCGGCGCCTATGCGTCTGACGTAAAGGTCCTCGACGTGGAAGAGACGCCGGGACGCGGCGTATGCGCCTTTATTGACGGGAGAAATGTCTATGTGGGAAACGCCGCGATGATGGAAGAGCACGGCGTGGAATATGACATGCCGACCGTTCCGGGATCTGCGATCCATGTTGCCATAGACGGAAGATATATCGGACATATCATCGTCGACGACGCGCTGCGGGACGGCGCGTTTGACGCGATCGAGGAACTCAGGATGAGCGGTGCGAAAACGAGCGTCCTTCTGACCGGAGATGTTCATTCCTCTGCAAGAAAGATCGCTTCGGTCCTGAATTTCGACCTTGTCAAGGCTGAACTCTCTCCCGACGAAAAATGCAAAGCCGTCGAATATCTGATGTCGAACAGAAACGTCAATACGACGCTTGCGTTCGTCGGAGACGGGATATGCGATACCGATGTGCTCAAATGTGCAACAGTCGGGATCGCGATGGGATGCTTTGATAAACCGGACGCTGTTGAGGCTTGTGACATCGCTGTTCTTGGCGACGACATTCATCAGCTGCCGAAAGCATATCAGGCTGCCGACCGCGCTGCAGGAGCGGCATTCCTGAACACAGTCGTGTGCAGTGCGGTAAAGCTGCTGATTGCGATCTTCGGCGCTGCCGGCGTCGTTGGCCTTGCGGCTGCTGCCTTCCTGCAATGTGCTGCCGTCATGTTTGAATCGATCAACGCTTTGCGCATCCTGAATTATGAAGAAAACAGACAAAAACCTCGGATCAAATGGAGAAAGGGGAGACTGAATCATGAACGAAGCGATGAAAGTTTTATATGAAAGACGCAGTATCCGCCGTTATAAACCCGACCAGATCACCCGGGAAGAGCTTGACGCGGTGATCGAAGCCGGCGTATGCGCCCCGTCCGGGAAAAACGGGCAATCCGCAATTATTGTTGCCGTACAGGACAAAAAGACCCGAGACCTGCTTTCCGATATGAACGCAGCCTTTCTTGGCACCAGAAGCGATCCCTTCTACGGTGCGCCGACTGTCCTTGTCGTTTTGGCCGATGCCGACAGCCCTTACGCTGTACAGGACGGCAGCCTCGTGCTCGGCAATCTGATGAATGCCGCAAAAGCGATCGGGCTCGGCTCCTGCTGGATCAATCGGGCAAAAGAAGTTTTTGACACCGACGAAGGAAAAGCGCTGCTGAAAAAGTGGGGGATTGAAGGAAACTGGGTCGGCATCGGGCATTGCATCCTCGGCTATCCGGAGGAAGCTCCGGCGATGAAGCCGCGTAAGCAAAACTATGTGACCTATGTGCTGTAAACAATGAATGTTTACGACTTTGACAAAACGATTTTTTATCCGGACAGTTCTTATGCTTTCTTTTGCTTCTGCCTGAAGCACTATCCGGCGGCCTTTCTCCGAACGGCGCCGCAGGTCATCGGTTACTCACTGCTTTATGCTGTGGGCGCGGTTCGAACGAAGACTTTGAAAGAGCAGCTTTTTTCCTTCCTGCGCTATTTGCCGGAGCCGCGTGAGGCAGTCGAGGCCTTCTGGAGGGAAAGCTTCGCGGGGATCGGAGAGTGGTACCTCACGCAGAAAAAGGAGGACGACATGATCATCACTGCGTCTCCCGAATTTCTGGTCGGGGTTGCCGCAGAGCGGCTAGGCGTTCGGCTGATCGGTACCAGGATGGATATTCAAAGCGGCAGGATCAGCGGCGAAAACTGTCACGACGACGAAAAAGTAAATCGCTTTCGGGAAGCATACCCAGACGGGGAGATCGATGAGTTTTATTCCGATTCTCTGTCAGACACGCCGCTTGCCATGATTGCAAAGCGTGCCTTTCTGGTGAAAAAAGGAAAGCTTTCCGCCTGGCCGAATTGACAAACGCGCAGAAAAGAGGAAATATGTCTTCATCTACCAAAGAAGCGCTCGGTGCCGCGCTGAAAAAAATGATGGCCATCAAGCCGATCGACAAGATCACCGTCAAGGATCTGGCGGAGATCTGCAACGTCAACCGGCAGACTTTCTATTACCATTTTGATGATGTTTACGATCTGCTGGAATGGGTGTTTGAAGCCGATGCAGAGAAAAATCTTCCCCACGAGGTCAAGTATGAACGCTGGCGTGAAGATGTTTCGATGTTCTTCAAATATCTGATGCAGAATTCAGACTTTGCGCTGAATATCTACAATTCGCCGAACAGAACATATATGCTTCGCTTTTATAAGCAGAAGCTTCAGAACTGCATTCGCAGCTTTGCAGTCATTGTTTCAAAGGACATGATGATCGACCGGCGAGACTTCGAGTTTGTGGTCGAGTTTTACGCCAACTGCGTTGTGGGCGTGATCTCACAGTGGCTGGATCTCGGTATGCAGCTTCCGGCTGAGATTACGGTGGAGCAATGTCTGACGGTCCTTGACAACAGTGTGGAAAACCTGCTCAAACGCTTTGATCATACCTGATCTATTTCCGGCTCTGACCGGCGGTCTGAAAAAGACCGCCGGTTTTCATTTGTCTTTTTCTATTGAAAGATAACAAGAAATAAGGTAAAATAAATTGAATAAGCATTTTTAGTCAGGGAGCAGATTATGGCTGAACAAAAGACAAATGTTATGCGCGTCCTGGATCAAAAGAAGATCCCTTACGTCGCGCACGAATATACGCACAGCAATGCGCCTGTCGACGGCGAAACGGTCGCTTCGCTGATCGGGAAAGATGCGGAATGCGTTTATAAAACACTTGTTACACGCGGCGGCAGTAAAAAAATATACGTTTTTGTCGTTCCCGTGAAAAAAGAACTGGATTTGAAGCGCGCGGCAAAAGCGGCAGGAGAAAAAAGCATCGAAATGATCCACGTCAGTGAGATCACGGCGCTTACCGGATATGTACGGGGCGGCTGTTCTCCCGTCGGCATGAAAAAACTGTATCCTACCTTTTTTGACAGTGCCGTTAACGATCTGGATACTGTGATCGTCAGCGCGGGAAAGATAGGCGCACAGGTCGAGGTCACGCCGCGTGATCTTATCGGACTGGTCCGCGCCAAAACAGCAGACATCGCAAAGGAGCCGTAATGCAGGAAAACATCTATATCAAAGGGGCGAGAGAGAACAACCTTAAGAATATCGACGTTGAGATCCCGCGTGATAAGCTGGTCGTTATTACCGGCCTTTCCGGAAGCGGGAAATCGAGTCTTGCCTTTGATACGATCTATGCCGAAGGACAGCGTCGCTATGTGGAAAGTCTCAGCTCATATGCGCGCATGTTCCTCGGACAGATGGACAAGCCGGACGTCGATTATATCGACGGCCTTTCTCCGGCTATCTCGATCGACCAGAAGACGACGTCGAAGAACCCGCGCTCCACTGTCGGTACCGTTACCGAGATCTATGACTATATGCGTCTTCTCTGGGCACGGATCGGTATTCCGCATTGTCCCAAATGCGGCAAGGAGATCCGGCAGCAGACGATCGACCAGATCGTCGATCAGATCATGGAGTTGCCGCGCGGAACGCGGATCCAGCTGCTCGCGCCGGTGATCCGCGGCCGCAAGGGCGAACACGCCAAGGTGCTGGAGGACGCAAAGCGCTCCGGCTATGTCCGCGCGCGTGTCGACGGGATCCTCTATGAGCTGACCGAGGATATTCGTCTGGAAAAGAACAAAAAACATAACATTGAGATCGTTGTAGACCGTCTCGTTATCAAGGCTGAGATCGTTCGCCGTCTGACCGATTCTGCCGAGACGGCGCTCTCCCTGGCCGGCGGCATTCTGTTCGTCGAGGTCATGGGCGAGGAGAATCGTATTCTCAGCTTCTCGCAGAATTATGCCTGCGAGGACTGCGGTATTTCGATTGAGGAGCTGACGCCGCGGCTGTTCTCCTTCAACAACCCCTACGGCGCCTGCCCGACCTGTACGGGGCTGGGACTCCAGCTTTTGGTCGATCCCGATCTCATCATTCCCAATCCTTCGCTCAGTATCATGGATGGCGCAATCACGGCGAGCGGCTGGGGAAATGTGAAAAATGATTCGATTTCAAAAATGTATTTTGATGCTCTTGCGCGTCGATATCATTTCAAGCTGACCGACCCCGTAAGAGACATCCCGAAGGAAGGCCTTGATGCGATCCTGTACGGGACAAAAGGAGAGCAGCTCCAGCTTCGCTTTGAAAAGAACGAGGGCTTCGGCGTCATCAAAAGAGAATTTGAAGGCATTGTCAACAATCTCCAGCGCCGCTATAAGGAAACGCAGAGCTCGTCGATGCGCGACGATATTGAGGAATGCATGGCGGAGATCCCGTGCCCCGACTGCGGCGGCAAGCGTCTGAAGAAAACGGCGCTGGCTGTTACGGTCGGCGGGCTGAGCATTGCCGATTTTGCCGACCTCTCGGTCACGGAAGCACTGGCGTTTTTCGACCGACAGCAGTTCACCGAAAAAGAAATGCTGATCGCCGAGCGGATCATCAAAGAGATCCGGGCAAGACTTGGCTTCCTTGTGAGCGTTGGGCTTGGGTATCTGACGCTCTCCCGCGCCGCGGGAACGCTCTCCGGCGGCGAGAGCCAGCGCATTCGTCTGGCTACACAGATCGGGTCCAGCCTGATGGGCGTGTTGTACATTCTCGACGAGCCCAGCATCGGTCTTCATCAGCGCGATAATGCCAAACTGATCCGGACGCTGAGGGAACTGCGCGATCTCGGCAACACGCTGATCGTTGTGGAGCATGATGAGGATACGATGCGCGCTGCCGACCACATCATTGATATCGGCCCCGGCGCAGGTGTAAACGGAGGAGAGGTCGTTTGTGCCGGCACGGTCGAGGATATCTGCGCATGCCCGCGCTCTGTCACCGGCGCCTATCTCAGCGGAAAGCGCAGCATCCCGGTTCCGGTCAAGCGAAGAGAGGGAACGGGAAAAAGTCTGATCGTACGTGGAGCCCGGGAAAACAACCTGAAAAACATCGACGTCGCGTTTCCGCTCGGTAAACTGATCTGCGTGACAGGCGTATCCGGAAGCGGGAAATCTTCTCTTGTCAATGAGATATTGTATAAAACGCTGGCGGCTGAAAAAAACCGCGTCAAGGTACGCCCGGGGCGCTCTGACGGCATCGAGGGTCTTGAATATGTAGACAAAGTGATCTGCATCGACCAAAGTCCGATCGGCCGTACGCCGCGCTCCAATCCCGCTACCTACACGGGCACATTTAACGATATTCGCGATATATTCGCCTCGACTCCGGATGCCAAGGCACGCGGCTTCGGTCAGAGCCGTTTCTCCTTCAACGTTAAGGGAGGGCGCTGTGAGGCCTGTTCCGGCGACGGACTTGTGAAGATCGAGATGCACTTTTTACCCGACGTTTTTGTGCCCTGCGAGGTCTGCAAGGGCAAGCGCTACAACCGCGAAACGCTAGAGGTGAAGTACAAAGGAAAAAGCATTTCAGACGTTCTCGACATGACGGTCGAGGAGGCGTACACATTCTTTGAAAACCAGCCAAAGGTCCGCCGCAAGATCGAAACACTCCTTGACGTTGGGCTCGGCTACGTTCGCCTGGGTCAGTCGAGCACGACGTTGTCGGGCGGCGAGGCACAGCGCGTCAAGCTCGCGACCGAGCTTGCCAAGCGGGAGACCGGCTCGACGGTGTATGTGCTCGACGAGCCGACGACAGGCCTTCACGTTGCCGACATCCACAAGCTGATCCATATTTTAGATCGGCTTGTCGACGCGGGGAATACGGTCGTCGTGATCGAGCACAACCTTGATGTGATCAAGGTGGCCGATCATGTCATTGATCTCGGGCCTGAGGGCGGCGACGGCGGCGGGACGCTTGTTTTTGCCGGAACGCCCGAAGACTGTGCCAATTGCTCTGAAAGCTATACCGGCGAATATCTCAAGCCGCTCCTGGAAAGAGGAAAGACTGCGACAACGGAGTAAGGAAATGGATCAGGAAAACGAACTGATAGAGCTCGCGGGCAATGTTGATTCCGTCATCTATAAAAACGAAGAAAATGGATATACCGTGCTCAGACTTGTCGATTCCAACGGCGAGCTCGTTACGGTCGTCGGCTGCTTTCCCTATGCCGCTGCCGGTGAATCGATGATCATATCCGGTACGTGGACGACGCACAGCGTACACGGCAGACAGTTCAAAGCCGAGTACGCGCAGCGTATGCTGCCGTCTTCCGCGCCCGCTATTTATGATTATCTGGCCGGAGGCGCCGTACGCGGGATCGGACCGGCAACAGCACTGCTCCTGGTCAACCGCTTTGGAGACAAAACGCTTGAAATCCTGGAAAGCTCACCGGAGAAGATCGCGCAGATCAAGGGAATCAGCCCGCAAAAAGCCGCTCTGTTTTCCGAAACATTTCGGCGGCAAAGCGGCATGCGCAGATTGATGGAGTTTATCTGCTCCTTCGGCCTGCGGCCAGTGTTGGCGATCCGTCTGTATCGGTATTATGGAGACAGCGCAATGTTGATCGTGCGGGAGAATCCCTATCTGCTCGCCGCGCCGCATATCGGCGGGACTTTTGCCGAAGCGGACGACATGGCGCTTGAACTTGGCGTTGAGCTGAAAAGCTCGAACCGGATCGCTGCCGCGGTCATTTTTGAACTGGAATACAACGCCGGGGGAGGGCATTGCTTTATTCCCCGGGAAAAGCTGGCCGAGGTCACAGCTCAGCTGATCGGCGTCGAGCCGGAGAACATCGACGATGTGATCGAGGAAATGCTTTCGGATGGACGCATTATCTTTGAACAGATCGCTGGCTGCAACGCATGCTATCTGCCGAAGCTCTATGAGGCGGAGCGCTTTACCGCCGAGCGGATCGCTGCCATGTCAAAGGAAACCTATGCTTCGCGGGTAGATTTTTCTTCGCTCATCACGGAGCTGGAAAAAAAGCAGGGGATCACATACGCGCCGCTTCAGAGGCAGACGCTTCAATACGCACTTGAAAACCAGATCGTTGTGATCACGGGAGGCCCGGGAACCGGAAAAACGACCACGATCCGCGCGATCCTGGCGCTGTTTGAAAAGCTTGGATTGAAGACGCTTCTTGCCGCGCCCACGGGGCGTGCCGCCAAACGCATGACAGAGCTCACAGGATGCGAAGCTGCTACGATACACCGTCTCCTCGGCGCCAGATTTGCAGAGGATGAAGAGAGCGTGGTCTTCGGTAAAAACGCCGGAGACCTGCTGGAGTGCGAGGCCGTTATCCTTGATGAGTGCTCTATGGTAGACATTTCTCTTATGAGCGCCCTGCTCGAGGCTATGCCGGCCGACGCCAGACTTGTTCTCGTCGGCGACGCGGATCAGCTTCCTTCAGTCGGACCCGGCGACGTTTTCTCTGCGATCATCCGAAGTGAAACCGTCCCGGTCATTCGTCTGACGGATATTTTCCGCCAAAACCGCAACAGCCGCATCGTGCGAAACGCACATATGATCAATCGCGGCGAGCATCCGGATCTGTCTGAGAATGCAGGCGATTTCTTCCGGCTCAAACGCCTTCAGGCAGCAAGCACGGTCGATACGATTACGGAGCTTTGCGCCAGAAGACTGCCGCAAAATATGAATATTCCAAGCACGGAGATCCAGGTGCTCTCACCGACCAGAAAAGGTGAACTGGGGACCATCAATCTCAACAAGCATCTGCAGGAGGCGCTCAATCCCGCCGCAAAAGACAAAAAGGAAAAATTGTTTGGCAACGCAGTCTTCCGGGAAGGAGACCGCGTCATGCAGATCCGCAATAATTACGACATCATTTGGAGATCCGCAGATAATTCCGCAGCGGGCAGCGGGATCTACAACGGAGACATCGGCGTTATCCGCTCGATCGACCCGGAACAGGAGACCTTGACTGTCAACTTTGACGGAAAGCTCGCGGTTTACACATTTGATTTGCTTCTTGAACTCGAGCACGCCTGGGCGATGACGGTACACAAATCCCAGGGCAGCGAATTTCGGGCAGTGATCCTGGCTCTTTGCTCCACCTCTCAAATGTTGATGTCGCGGGATATCCTGTATACGGCTGTCACGCGGGCAAAAGAACTGCTTATCCTTGTCGGCGATGAACAAATCGCGTTTACGATGATTGACAATGTCCGCCAGTCAAGAAGATACAATGCGCTTCGCCTGCGGATACGGAAGATGAGCGGCATCCAGGGGGCGTGAGGATGGATCTGCAAAAGATCTGCGATACGCTTTGCGAGCGTTTTCCGGAATGGGAAAAAAGAATAGCGCTTCTTGAATTTCGTGAAAAAGAAGGCCGCGGGATCGCAGATAATGACGGGCGCTGCATCTATTACAGCGAACGGCTTATGAACTACCTGACGGAAGAGAATCAAAGCTTTTACCTTGCACAGCAGTTGATACATCTGCAGCTCAACCACACCGAGCGCGGCAAAGGCCGAGATGCGCGGGTGTGGAAACGTGCGAGCGACGCGGTCGTCAACGCGATGCTTCGCGCAGAGGGCTTTGACCTCCCGGAGAACGCGATCATGATCCCGGATGCGCAGGAAAAAAGCGCGGAGGAGATCTATGGGATTCTCTTTGAAGAACAGGAAAATTCTCCCGAGATCGAGGCCGGCACCGGAGAAAAGGTGATCATGCCTGACCCCAAAAGCAAGCAGGCGGGAAAAGAAGCAGAAGCGCGCCCCCGTGAGATCGAGGATCCGGGGCTTGCCGCGGTCGTGTCCGGGCTTGCCGAAATGCTCGAGCCGAGCATGCAGACGGATTATGACTGGTTCCCGGGCACAACGATCCGCGACGGCGTCATTCGGCACGAATTCCGCGCCTATCCGGTTTCATATGCCGAGATCCTGCTGGATACAAGCGCATCGGTAGACGCGGACCTTCTGCGCGCTTTCGTACGCGGCGTAAAGGGGTTGATGCGGCAGGACGCCGTCGTTCGTGTCGGATGCTTTGATACGCGCTTTTATGGTTTCCAGGATATCAACAGCGAACAGGATATACAGAACCTGCAATTGAGCGGCGCCGGAGGAACGGATTTCCACGCTGCGATCCACGCGTTTACCGGCGACGCGGAAAACCGCATCATCTTCACGGACGGATATGCGGAAATGCCGGAGGAACGGTGCGATGCGATCTGGGTCGTATATGGCAACGCCGTGATCCACCCGGTGGGCGGACGCGTTTTATATGTCCGACCAACAGAGGAGAAAGAAAAACATGAGATCGATTTTCTTATCACATGAACAGGTCTTCGACAAGCCGCTCCCGCTTTTCAAAACGGTGGGGAACGCGGCTCCGGCGTCAGATCTGGCGCTGCTGACGGCGCAGGACGACGGCTTTCTTTTCGAGCCTGGCGGCGGGATCAACTATTATCTTGCGGACGGCAGTGTTGATCGCTTTGGACGTGACGATGCCTGCTCTGTCTGCGCGGTACGTCCGGCTCTGCTGCTGGAGGAAGGTGAAGAGAAGCACTTGCACGGTATTCGCGAGGAAGGAAATGTCGTGACAGCCTCTTTTGGCTCATATCCTGCCGGATTGCTGGATTCGAGCCTGCGCGAGCTTGCCGCGCGTGAGTATGATCGCGGGACGCTTGCGGAGACGGGTGAATTCTTTCGCGCGCTTTCCGATACGACGCCGATCTACCAGCTCGGCGGAAAAAGGATCATACGCCTTGAATTGAAACAATGCGGCGCGGGCGGGTATGTTCAGCTCCGGGACGGAACAGCTGTCACGGAGGGTGACGCCGTTTTTCTCGAATTTCGTCCTGTAAGATGGCTGTATGACCGCTCACGCGGCCTTCTTGTCTGCTGTCAGGCTCTGCTTGGCGGCATGAACCGCGACCGCGCGGCAGCTTATCTGCAGGAGGAGTTTCTTTCGGATCTGGCCGAAAGCGCACTTGCGCCCGTTTCGGCCGATGCGGCTTATCGCATCGCTTCCCACGATGAGCTCAGCCTGATCCGCGCGTATGTTGAGGCGGATATCCCGGTTTTCCTGCATGGGCTTTCCGGCGACGGGAAAAGTGACCGCGTTCGCCAAATCGATCCGCAGGCGCTGGATATCGAGCTTGTAAACGAGAATCCCGAAACGATCAACGGCCGCGCCGTATATAACGAGGCGCGCGACGAGATCGTCGACATCAAACCGGTTTGGCTCGTTAAGCTTGAGCGTCTCTGCGAAGACGGCGAGCTGCATATCCTGTTTTTCGACGAGCTGACAAATGCCACAAAACAAACTCAATCTGTCATTTTCAAGATCGTTCTGGAGCGATTTGTCAACAACCGCTGGGCGCTGCCGAAAAACGCGCGTATCGTCGCGGCGGGCAATGACCGCAGCGAGTCAAGCGCTGCACACGATCTGGCCGAGCCTCTGTTTGGCCGCTTTGCCCATATCTACATCCGCACAACGGTCGAGAACTGGATGCCATGGGCTGTGCGCAAAGCTATTAATCCCTTCGTGATGGAGTTCCTCGCCAATAACGATCTGTATCTTCGTACACCGTTTACCGGCACGGAGGGAAATGCCGATCCGCGCCGCTGGGAGATGGTATCCAAAGCGCTTGACAGCTCCGGAAATGACTTTTCTCTCCTTGCACCGATCGTCGGACGCGACGCGGCGGACGCCTTCACACGCTTCTTTGCTGCACGGCAGGAGATTACGGCGCTCGGTGAGTATACAGATGAAGAACTCTCCCGACTCAGTGTATCAAGAAAGTATCAGCTTGCTCAGCAGTGCCTCATTCTTTCCGGCTCAAGAAAAGAAGAAGGCAGAAAACTGGTAGAACGCCTCGGCAAAGAATATCTGGCATGGTACGATTATATCCTTTCGCGCCGCGAATCTTCTTTCACTTCGCAAAAGGGTAACCGATAAATGATTTGATGGAGGAAAAGCAACATGATCTGGATCACGGAAGAGAATTATGAAGAGCAGATGCACAAGAAAGTCGAGCCGTATGTCTATAAAAGAATGGAATCAGGCTTCTTTGAGCGTGAAAAAGGCAAAAAGCTATACTATGAGCACTGCCGGGCAGATGAGCCCAAGGGCGTGATTGTCATCAGCCACGGCTTTACGGAGTCTGTGCGCAAATTCACGGAATCAGCCTATTACATGCTGCAAAACGGATACGATGTGTGGGGGTTGGATCACCGCGGACACGGGCGGTCCTATCGGAACAACAAAAACCCCTACGTTGTTCATGTAGAGCGCTTTTCCAATTATGTAGAGGATCTGCGCTATCTGACGGAGAACATGGTAAAGCCAGCCTCCGGAGACCTTCCGATCTATCTCTACTGTCATTCCATGGGTGGCTGCATCGGCGCCTGGACGATCGAAGCGTATCCGCATCTGTTCAAGAAGGCTGTGCTGTCCTCTCCGATGCTCGGACTGAGCTTTGGCAAGATCCCCGTGCCCGTGGTATATGCCGCGGCCAGCCTGAAGGGGATAGGAGAAAAGAAGAAGAACGCGCTCAAGACGGTCGAGTCCTTCCCGAAGGAGCCGAACTTTGAAAACAGCTGCGATTCCTCTGAGGTCAGATACCACTATTACTTTAAAAAGCGGCTCTCTGACACGGCACTTCAGACGACCGACCCCTCGATTAACTGGGGAAAACAGTCGGTCAGAGCCTGTGCGCGCGTTACGTCGCTTTTCTGGACCGCAAAGATCAAGATCCCGGTCCTGCTGATCCAGGCCGGAAACGATACGGTCGTAAAGAACGCCTCTCAGGATCTGTTCGCTTCCCGTGTGAAAAATTGCGAATTGTACCGTGTACCGGACATGAAACACGAGCTGTATATGACGGATTCACATGTGCTGATTCCGTACTGGGAAAAGATCTTTTCCTTCCTCAAATAAAGTTCCTCTCTTCCTGCGCGGGCTGTGTTGATGAACAGGCAGATTGGTGATATAATCCTTTTGATCCAAGCTGCTCCGCCTTGACAGGATCATGGCGTGTGAGTAAAATATACGAGCCGACGGAGGGAAGAAGAGATGACGCTGCGCGATTTCTTCGAATATGCGCTCGAGCTGCTGTTCCCTCCTCGCTGCCCTTTTTGCCGGACGCTTCTGCGGGAGCATGAAAAGGATCTGTGCCGAAAATGCGCCGGCTCGCTGCCTATCGTGCCGGAAAGCGCAGAGAGCCAGAGCTTTCGCCATATCGAGCGGTGCATCTCTCCTCTTTACTATACCGGCAAGGTCAGAGAGTCTCTTTTGCGGTATAAGTTCGGCGGACTTCGCATATATGCCAGGACATATGCCGCGCTGATGGCGGAAAGGCTTGAGCATCGCGGGCTTGCTTTTGATGTGATCACCTGGGTCCCGCTCAGTGCAAAGCGTCTGCGCACACGCGGATACGACCAGGCGCGCCTCCTTGCCGAGGAGATCGCAAAACGCTTCGGTATCCCGTGCGAGCGGCTGCTGATCAAGACGGCAGACACACCGGCGCAATCTGGAACACATTCGCGCCGGGAAAGAGTAACAAATGTAAAAGGCGTTTACCGTCCAGTCGCGCTGTCGATGATCCGAGGCAAAACAATCCTGCTCGTCGACGATATTGTCACAACAGGCTCGACACTCGACGAATGCGCGCGTGTGCTGAGTAAATCCGGCGCAAAGAGCGTTTCAGCCGTTACGGTTGCCCGAGGCGCAAATTAAAAACGAAATTTAGTACAGGCTCCATATCTACTATGAGGTGATAAAGTATGGTCATATTCGAGAAAGACATAGCGATCGACATGGGTACGTCCTCCACACTCGTGTTTGAGCAGGGAAAAGGCGTCGTTCTGCGCGAGCCTACGGTTGTGGCGGTCGACAAGTTTTCCGGCAAGATCCTGAAGGTCGGCCAGGACGCCCAAAAGATGCTTGGCCGTACGCCGGCGAATATCGTGGCGATCCATCCGGTCAGCGCCGGCGTGATCTCGGATTACGAAATGAGCGCGCAGATGCTACGCGAGCTGATCGGCCGTATCACCTCTTTCAGCTTCTTTAAGCCCTGCGTTCTTGCCTGTGTACCAAGCAGCATTTCTGGCGTGGAAGAGCGAGCGGTCATCGATTCGGCCATCGAGGCCGGCGCCAGAAAGGTCTATCTCCTGGAGACGGCCGTTGCGACAGCGCTCGGAGCCGGCATAGACATCTCCAAGCCGGACGGCCATATGATCATCGACATCGGCGGCGGAACGACCGAGGTCGCCGTCGTCTCCGTCGGCGGCGTGGTAGAGTGCGAGTCGATCAAAACTGCCGGCAGCAGCTTTGACGAAGCGATCGTCAAATATGTGCGCCGCAAGCATAATTTGCTGATCGGACTTGGCACGGCTGAAGAGATCAAACGCAGCATCGGCTGCGTGATCCAGCGCCCGGACGTCGGCGTGGAGGAGGTAAAGGGAAGAAGCCTGACCAACGGTCTTCCCAAGACCGTTTCGATCACCTCGTCCGATCTGATCGAAGCTTTTGTAGAGCCGATGAACCGCATCCTCGAAGCTGTGCACAACGTCCTTGAGCGGACGCCGCCCCAGCTTGTCGGCGATCTCGACAGAAACGGTATCGTGATGTCCGGCGGCGGCAGCCTTATTTATGGCATCGACCGGCTGATCGAGCGCAGCACCGGCATCCGCACCGTCGTGGTGGACGATCCTGTTTCCTGTGCCGCATACGGCGCCGGAAAGATGCTCAAGCACCTGGAGGATATGCAGGACGGCATGATGAACTTCTATCGCAAACGTCAGCTCAAGGGCTGAGAAAGGGAGCAGAGAACGATGGGCCTTTCCGATCTTTTCAAAAAAAGCGGCGCGGCGCCAAAGTGCTCCGCTGTTATAGTCGCTGCGGGCAGTTCCACCCGGATGGGGAGCGATAAGCTCTCGGCCGAGTTGGGCGGCATGCCTGTCCTGGCGCGGACGCTTCAAGTGTTCGACCACTCGGAATACGTCAGCGAGATCGTTGTCGTCACACGCATGGACCGGGTTTCCGAGATCGCCGATCTCTGCGCCAAATACGCGTTTGGCAAAGTATCCAAGGTCGTTGCGGGCGGCAAAACAAGAATGGAGTCTTCCCTGATCGGCGTTTCTGCCGTAAAAGGAAGCGCAAGGCTGATCGCCATTCACGACGCGGCCCGCCCTCTCGTCACCGAAGCCATCATCAAACGCACGGTATGCGCTGCGGCACAATATATGGCGGCTGTCCCGGTCATTCCGAGCACTGATACGCTGAAGGTAGTCAACGAAAAGGATCGCATCGTCGGAACGATAGACCGGGGATCGACCTTCCGCGTCCAGACGCCTCAGGTCTTTGACGCGGTGCTGATCAAAGGCGCGTTGACAAAGGCGGCCGAAAAGGGCTTATCACTCACTGATGACAGCGCGGCGATGGATATGACGGGCTTTCAGACCTATACCGTAGCCGGAGAAGAGGACAATATCAAGATCACGACTCCACGGGATCTGATGATCGCTGAGGCGATCTTAAAGAGCAGGGATATGACATGAGGATCGGACACGGATATGATGTACACCGTCTTGTCGAGGGCAGACGCCTGATCCTGGGCGGAGTTGATATTCCCTGGGAAAAAGGGCTGCTCGGTCATTCGGACGCTGACGTTCTGTTGCATGCGCTGATGGATGCGATGCTTGGCGCGGCAGCGCTTGGCGATATTGGCCGGCATTTTCCCGACAACGACGAACGCTATGCCGGCGCAGACAGTATGCAGCTTCTTTGTGCCGTCAGAGAGATGCTTGATCAGGCAGGCTATGAGCTTGTCAATGCCGATTGCACGATCCTGGCACAAAAGCCGAAGCTGATGCCGCATATTCCGCAGATGAGACAGAATATTGCAAATGCGCTCGGCACGGTGATCGACAGGATAAGCGTTAAGGCCACAACAGAAGAAGGCCTGGGGTTTACCGGAGACGGATCGGGTATTGCTGCACATGCAGTTGTTTTGATCGAAGAAAAATGATCAGCTTTCCCAGCAGATGCATACAATGGTGTGTACCATGCGGGTATACTATGAATATGAAAGCAGAGCATGGAACGACCATGCTCTGCTTTCTTTATGGGGTGATCATGTTGGAAGTTTTCTATATTATGTGTCGCTCGGTTACCAGCGCACAACGCTGTGCCAGATTGCTTGAACGGGCTGTAATCCGTTCATCGGTCATAAAAGCACCGAAACCGTTAACGGCGCACGGATGCGGCTATGCGCTCAGACTGCACGGCAAGCTGGAAGAAGCGGTAGCCTTGCTGCGGAAGAACGCGATGCCGATCGGAAAGATCTATGCGGCAGATGCGTCCGGCGAGTATCGGGAGGTGAGCGTTTGATCTATCTGGACAGCGCCGCAACATCCTTTCAAAAACCGGCGTCGGTGATCCGCGCGTTTGAGAACACGTTGAAATCGTCCGCAAGCCCTGGAAGAGGCGCTTACAAGGCTGCCTTGCGTGCGGCGGAAATCATGCTGGATATGAGAGTAGATGCTTCGGAACTGTTTCATTTTCCGGATCCGGAGCGTGTCGTAATGACCATGAATGCGACGCATGCGCTCAATATTGCGATCCGCTCACTTGTGTCGGAAGGGGATCGCGTTGTGATCTCCGGCTTTGAGCATAACGCTGTACTCCGGCCGCTTTATGCAATAAAAGCAGAGATCCGCATCGCCGGACGAAGACTTTTCGACAGGGAGGAGCTGCTCGAATCGTTTCAAAGAGAATTGCCGTACGCGAAAGCAGTCGTCTGCTCGCATGTGTCAAATGTTTTCGGTTATATCCTGCCGATCAGGGAAATCGGAGCTTTGTGCAGGGAATACGGTGTGCCGCTGATCATTGACGCATCACAAAGCGCCGGGGTACTGGAAATCGATTGCCGGGAGATAAGCGCAGCATTCATTGCCATGCCGGGGCATAAATCCCTCCTCGGCGTACCGGGCAGCGGATTACTCCTGTGCAACGCTGATGCCTCGCCGTTTATTTACGGAGGCTCAGGGAGCGACAGTATCGATCGGGAGATGCCGCCTTATCTGCCGGACAGACTGGAGGCGGGAACACAGAGCGCTCCCGCGGCAGCCGCTCTTTCCGCCGGGATCCGCTATATACGAAAAACAGGACGATCCAGGATTGAAGCGCACGAAAAAGAACTGATGAGGCATATGTCATCTCTGCTGGAAAAAAACCGTGAGATCGAGCAATTTGTGACAAAGAACGACGAAATGAGCGGCGTGCTTTCTTTTCGCGTAAAAGGGCGTGATTGTGAAACGATCGCACAGCAGTTGAGCGAGCAGGAGATCTGTGTACGAAGCGGGCTGCATTGTGCGCCGCTTGCGCATGAAAGTGCGGGGACGCTGAGAAGCGGAACGGTGCGCATGAGTTTTTCCCCCTTCAATACACACAAAGAGATCGAGACGGTCGCCGCAAAATTAATAAAAATTATATAATTTACAGACGCTTTCTATTTGCCTTTTTCTTTCTGATGATTTATAATAAAGTGATAAAAAGGGTCACTGCGTAAACTTGACAAATGAGGATGCTTTATGGAAGCAATAAAGACGGCACTTGAGCGTTCGCTCAATCTGCTCGCAACGATGGGGATCGCCGACATCATCGACATTCTTCTTGTTGCCTATCTGATCTACAAAGCGATATGGTTTGTCAGAAGGACAAATTCCTATAATCTTGCAAAAGGAATTCTGGTCTTCCTGATCGTCATGCTTGTCGCCAATCTCTTCCGCCTGAAAATGATCAGCTATGTTCTGCGCAAAGCTGCCGAACTTGGGTTGATCGCACTGGTCATTTTGTTTCAGCCGGAGCTTCGACGCCTGCTTGAGAGGATGGGCAGCAGCTTTTCCGCCTCCCGCAGCCAAAGCGGAACGGAGATGGATTCGGCGATCGCACATACGGTCCTGGCCTGCACGGAGATGTCCGCATCCAAAACCGGTGCGCTGATCATTTTCGAAAGAAATGTCAAACTTAACGAGATCATGAGCACGGGAACGATCATCAACGCAGACACGAACGCCGAACTGATCAAAAACATTTTCTTTAACAAGGCACCGCTGCACGACGGCGCGCTTATTATCCGTGCCGGGCGTATTGCCGCTGCCGGCTGCGTTCTCCCGCTTACAAAGAGTACGAATCTGAGCAAAGAGCTTGGTATGCGGCATCGCGCCGGTATCGGCTTGAGTGAACAGTCAGACGCCGTCGTTGTGATCGTGTCGGAAGAAACGGGAGCGATCTCTGTGGCGATCGACGGCATGCTCAAGAGACATCTGAATGCGACCACGTTCGAGCGGCTCCTTCGGTCGGAGCTGATCGTAGAAGAGACGGACGATAAACCGCGCGGCTTTATACAGGCTTTGAAAAAGCTCATCAAGGGGTTAACCAATGAAACAGACAAGCATAATGAGAAAACTGTATAACAGCAAAGCATTTTGGCTTGTGATCGCTTTGCTTGCGTCCTTGTCTCTTTGGATATATGTCATCAGCCAGGAGACCGAGGCGTATAAGCAGACGTTTCGCGGCGTTAAAGTTGAGCTTGTCGGCGAAGATATTCTGCTCAATTCCCGCAACATGGTGATCACCGATCGCAGCACGGCAACTGTCACCGTCGAGGTATCCGGTCCGCGCAGGATCGTAGGCTCCTGGAGCTCTGACGATCTGATCGCACAGGTCGACGTGAGCAAGCTTACGCAGCCTGCCTTCACCTCGCTGCAATATACCATCAAGTTTCCCGACGGTACGGATACCAGCAGTCTGAAAACAGGCTTGAAGACGCCGGAGACGATCAACTTTATGGTCTCTGCACAGACAAAAAAGGTCGTTCCCGTTGTCGGCAGCTTCGAGGGAAGCGTGGCGGAAGGCTTTACGGCTGAAAATCCGGAATTTGAACCCTCGACCATCACGGTCTCAGGACCAGAGACTTATTTGAAAAACATCTCCCGCGCCTGGGTGGAATTCGGCTCGCAGGAGATCAACAGCACGTATTCCGTCGATGCGCCCTATGTCCTCCTTGACGAGGAAGGAGAAGAGTGCTCGACCACCGGCCTCAGCTTTTCCAACGATACAGTAAAGGCAACGCTTCGCGTCCTTTCCGTCAAAGAGATCCCTCTGACGGTCGATTTTATCGAGGCTTCCGGAGCCAGCAGCGCGAATACCAAGGTCACGGTTGAGCCGGAATCGATCACGCTTGCCGGCGATACGGCGATCCTTTCCGCTATGAACCGGATTTCTCTGGCCACGATCGATCTGAGCGATTTCGAAAAGACCTACAGCGACACGTATCTGATCAAGTATGATGACGGACTGAAAAATCTCTCCGGCATGACAGAAGCGACTGTTACGGTCGAGATCGTCGGACTTGAGGGAAAGGATTATTCTGTCGATCAGGAAAACATGTCCTGCATCAATGTTACAGATGGATACAGCGCGACCATTCTTTCCGAATCCCTCTCCGTTCGTCTGCGCGGTACGCGCGAGCAGCTTGAAGAGATCAGAAGAGAGAACATCCGTATAGTTGCCGACCTGAAGGACTATAACACATCTGTTGGACAGTATATGGTTCCCGTAAAGATCAGTGTTGACGGTTTTGCGGACGTCGGCGCGGTCGGCGACTATACGATCTCGGTCGAGATCAGGAAGGAATGACCATGACCCAGGAAGGTATTGTTACGAAGCTCTGCCCGGACGGAATGGCCGAGGTCGCTGTTACCCGTATGACGGCATGCGGCGGAAACTGCGGAAGCTGTGAGAGCTGTATGCTGCAAAGCGAGGTCAAGACGTTGGCTCGCAACCACGCCGAAGCGAAGCCGGGCCAGCGCGTTGTGATCGAAAGCCGCTCCGCAGCTGTTTTCGGTGCGGTGTTCCTTGTGTATGTTATGCCGCTTGTCTGCTTCCTTCTCGGCTATGGCGCGGCCTATATGGCCGGGTTGAAGGAGGGGCTTTGCATCCTCTGCAGCTTTATCGGGCTTGCTGTCGGAGCGGCACTTCTTGTCCTTTCTCAAAAAAGCAAAAGAAAAACGACGATCCAATATGATATTACAAGGATTATATAAACGTCGGAGGATACTATGATCAAAAGCATGACAGGCTATGGCAGCGCAAAAGGGATGGCCGGAGATCTGGAGATAACGGTAGAGGTCAAAAGTGTCAACAACCGCTATCTGGATGCTTCCGTTAGAATGCCTCGCAGCTTCCTGTTTGCGGAGGACGCTGTCAAATCAGCTATTTCCAGGCACATCAGCCGTGGGAAAGTGGACATGTTCATTTCGGTCGATTCATCGGCTGCAAATAACATGACCGTTAAGGTAAACGAAGGGCTGCTGAAGGGATATCTCCATGCGATCGGCCATATTTCGGATGAATATGGGCTGACGAACGATCTTACCGCCGTTTCGATCAGTCGTTTTCCCGATATCCTGAGCGTGGAAAAGGAAGACCTTGACGCAGATGCTATATCAGCCGGGATCGTTGCTGTCGCGGAAGAAGCGCTTTCAGACTTTGACGCCATGCGCCTGCGTGAGGGCGAAAAGCTCGCCGCCGACGTTTTGTCAAAGCTTGAGACGATAGATTCGCTGGTAGGCATTGTGGAAAAAGAATCGCCCGGAACGGTCGAGGCGTACCGAAACCGTCTCTACGAGAAAATGGCAGAGATCCTCGGAACGGCCGGGATCGATGAGAACCGTATTCTTGCCGAAGCCGCGATCTTTGCGGATCGCGTCGCCGTAGACGAGGAGACGGTACGCTTAAGAAGCCATATGTCTCAGCTCAGATCCATGCTCAAGGGCGCTTCACCGATCGGCAGAAAGATCGATTTTCTGATCCAGGAATTTAACCGTGAAGCAAATACGATCGGCTCAAAGTGCCAGAACTCTGATATTGCACATGTTGTTGTAGATTTGAAATCAGAGATCGAAAAGATCCGAGAGCAGATCCAGAACATCGAGTGAGGCGGAGAATACATGAAGCTGATCAACATCGGATTCGGCAATCTCGTTTCCGCCGATCGGGTCGTCTCGATCCTCAGTCCCGAGTCTGCGCCGATCAAACGCATGATCCAGGATGTCCGCGAACGAGGGAAGCTGATCGACGCCTCCTTCGGACGCAGCACACGCGCTGTTATTGTGACAGATAACGGGAACCTGATCCTGTCCTCGCTTACGCCGGAGGTTCTGGCACAGCGCGTGCAGGAAACAAATAAAGAGGAAGCAGGACAGAAAGAATGATTGAAAAGGGAAGATTGATCGTCGTCTCCGGACCTTCCGGCGCCGGAAAATCCACCGTCGTTTTCAAAGCCATCAACGGCCGGGACAAGATGTGCTTTTCCACCTCTGTCACGTCGCGTAAGCCTCGCCCCGGCGAAGTTGACGGAAGAGAATATTTTTTCATCGATGCCGAAAAATTCGAGCAGATGGTTCGTAATGACGAACTGCTTGAGCACGCCGTGTATGTCGGCAATTACTATGGCACGCCCCGGAAATTCGTTGAGGACAAGCTCGCTGACGGCGATAGCGTTTTTCTTGATATAGAGGTACAGGGTGCCCGCCAGGTCAAGGAAAAAATGCCGGATGCGATCATGATCTTCCTGATTCCGCCCTCCCTCGGAGAACTGAAAAAACGTCTTGAATCCCGCGGAACGGAAACCGAAGAGACGATAAAAGGCCGTCTTGCCCGCGCCAGGGAAGAATACGCCGAGGCTGATTTTTATGACTATATCGTGGTCAACGATGATATAGATGCCGCTGCGAACGAACTTCTTTCGATCCTCACGGCGGAAAAGTGCCGCTTTGCTGCAAGAAAGCAAATGCTGCAGGAATAATCCCAATCCAGTAAAAAATTGCCGCCTTTGCGGCAGAATGGAGAATACCACTATGATGCTTTATCCCCCCGTAGCCGACCTCGTCGATAAGATCGGCAGCCGTTACCAGCTTGTCAACCTCGTTGCGCGCCGCGCACGCGCTATCTCAGCCGAGGCTGAGGAAAACGGCGTTTCTCTTGACAGAAAGCCTGTTTCTTCCGCGATCGATGAGGTGTTCACCGGAAAGCTGGCCATTAAGAAGTAAGCGCTGACACAAACCTAAAAAAGGGGGTCGTTTTATGCCGAATCGTGTTGCCAAGGTCGCTGTTTCCGCTGCAACATACAGCATAGACAGACCCTACGATTATCTGATCCCGGAAGAGTTTTCGGATGCGATCTGTGTCGGAACGCGTGTGGAGGTCCCGTTTGGGAAAGCCAATCGGAGTGCCGAGGGCGTTGTTTTATCTGTTGAGAGCGAAAGCTCTCTTAATTCGCTCAAGAGCATCAGGCGCGTTCTTGACCGTGAAAACGTTCTGGGAAAGCCGCAGGTCAGGCTGGCTTTGTTCATGCGTGATCGCTTTTTCTGCACGGTCTATGACGCCGTTCGGGCGATGCTCCCGGCCGGCTTGTGGTTCGATCAGCAGGGAAAACGCAAGGCAAATGACAAGACCATCGAGATCGCAACACTCGCCATCACCGGTGATGAGGCTGAGTCTCTCGTGGAAGCAAGGCGGATGAAATCTCCGCAGCAATCGGCGCTTCTTGAACTTCTTTGCTGTTTCGAATCGCTGCCGACGCGAGACATGCTCCTGCATACCGGAGCGAGAAGACCCTCGTTGAATGCGCTGGTCAGATCCGGCGCGGTCACGCTCTCCGAGCGCGAGGTCTATCGCCGCCCGGAGCTGAAGAAGGTAGAAAGCGCTCCGCTCCCGGAGCTGAACAGTGCACAGAGGCTTGCATATGAGGGGCTCGACTCCTTGATGACAAGCGGAAAGGCGAACGCGGCCCTTCTCTTCGGCGTGACGGGCAGCGGCAAGACGAGTGTATATATCCACTTGATCAATGACACCTTGCGCAAAGGAAAAAGCGCTGTCCTTCTTGTGCCTGAGATCGCGCTGACGCCCCAGATGCTGGAGACCTTTTCGTCTCATTTCGGCGATCAGGTCGCCGTTCTCCACAGCTCGCTTTCCGTAGGAGAGCGTTATGATGAGTGGAAACGTATCAAAAGAGGGGAAGCTCATCTTGTGATCGGTACGCGAAGCGCCGTCTTTGCACCGGTTTCCGACCTCGGGATCCTGATCATTGACGAAGAACAGGAAGAGACCTATCAATCTGAAAACACGCCGCGTTATGATGCCCGCGAAGTCGCCAAGTTTCTCTGCGCCCGATCCGGCGCGCTTCTTCTGTTCGGTTCCGCCACCCCACAGATCGCAAGTATGTACGCCGCAAAAAAAGGCACATACAGTTACTTTGAGCTCAAAGAGCGATATAACGAAAAAGAGCTTCCCGCCGTTGAGATCGTCGACATGAAGCGCGAACTCAGACGCGGGAACAGCAGCGATATCAGCTCCTACCTTCGCGACGAGCTTCAACGGAATATCGACCGCGGCGAGCAAAGCATTCTCTTTATAAACCGGCGCGGAGCGAACAAGCTCGTCAGTTGCGGCGAATGCGGATACACCTACCGATGTCCGAACTGCAGTGTGTCGCTGACTTATCACAGCGCCAAAAAGCGCCTGATGTGCCATTATTGCGGGTATTCGCGTCGTGTTGACAGCGCCTGCCCGTCCTGCGGCGGTGAACTGAAATTTATCGGCAGCGGGACGCAGCGCGTGGAAGAGGAGCTGCATGAGCTTTTCCCCGGCATTGAAGTCCTGCGCATGGACACGGATACCGTGACGCCGGTCGGCTCGCACGAAAAGTTGCTTGATGAATTCCGTGACCGCAACATTCCGATCATGGTCGGAACACAGATGGTCACGAAAGGACTGAATTTTGAAAACGTGACGTTGGTCGGCGTCATATCCGCCGATCAAAGTCTTTATTCCGGCGATTATCGGGCCGGGGAGAGGACCTTCTCTCTCATTACCCAGGTCGTCGGACGCAGCGGGCGCGGCAGCAAATCCGGCCGAGCCGTGATCCAAACCTACACGCCCGAAAACCAGACGATCCGTCAGGCTGCTGTTCAGGACTACGAGGACTTCTATGCCTCTGAAATCGAATTGAGACGGCTTCAAAAAGCCCCACCGCTTCTTGATCGCTATACGGTTACAGCCTCCGGGCAAAGTGAGGAACAGGTCGAATGGGCGAGCCGATATTTGTTTGATCTTTTAAGTCTGTCTGCCCGAGAGATCGGAAGCACCAGTGTGCTGGGTCCTGCACCGCTTCCTGTTTATCGCGTCAACAATCGATACCGTTACCGCGTCCATATGAGCGGCAATCAAAGCGCCGCCATCCGCCGCGCTATCTCGGCTGCCATCATTTCCTGCAGTACCGATAAGCGTTTTCGCGGCATAACCATATTTGCCGACCACGATCCGGGCGACTGATCCAGACATCGCCCGTCGAAGAAGATGGCGTCTGAAGAGGAGAAATACATGGCCACCAGAAATATCTTGACAAAAGAAGAACCGACGCTTTATAAAACCAGCCGTCCTGTCAAAGTGTTCGACGCGAGACTGCATCAGCTTTTGGACGACATGGCCGAGACGCTTTTGCAGTCCGGCGGTGTCGGACTTGCCGCGCCTCAGGTCGGTGTGCTTCGCCGCGCCGTTCTGGTCATCGAGACCAATGTGCCGGAGGGGGAAGAGGAAAAGATCATCGAACTACTGAACCCCGAAATCATCGAACGGAGCGGAGAACAGCGAGGAGCCGAGGGCTGCCTCAGTTTCCCGGATGAATACGGGATCGTAACGCGCCCGATGGAGGTCACTGTACGGGCGCAGGATCGCTATGGCAAGGAGTTTACCGTCAGCGGAACAGGGCTGACCGCCCGCTGCTTCTGCCATGAGATCGACCATCTCGACGGCGTCGTATTCACCTCGCTGTGCGAGCGGATGCTGACACAGGAAGAGCTGGAAAACGGTAAGATCGAGGAATAAGCCGATGCGGGTCGTATTTATGGGAACGCCCGATTTCGCTGCGGCCTCGCTGAAGAGGATCCTGCAGGACGGCTTTGAGGTCGTTGGCGTTTTTACACAACCGGACAAACCGAAGGGGAGAGGGATGGAGCTTTCCTTTTCTCCTGTAAAGGAACTTGCTCTTTCGTTTGGCATTCCTGTTTTTCAGCCCGAAAAAATGAAAGACGGGACGGCGCATGCCGCCTTGCAGCAGCTTAAGCCAGACATTCTTGCAGTCGTTGCTTACGGCCGAATCCTCCCTCCGGAGCTTCTTGAATTGCCGAAATACGGCGCTGTCAATGTCCATGGATCACTTTTGCCGAAGTACCGCGGCGCCGCTCCGATCCAGTGGGCGGTGCTGAACGGCGATACCGTCACCGGCGTGACGACCATGTATCTGGCAAACGAGATGGATACCGGAGATATCATCTACACGGAGGAAACAGAAATAGGCGAATTTGAAACCTCCGGCGAGTTATATGAAAGACTTCAGGAGATGGGAGCAGCCCTGCTCTCCAGGACACTTCACGACATTGAAAACGGTACAGCGCCGCGTCGCGCTCAGGAGCATGAAAAAGCCAGCTATGTCAAAATGCTGGATAAGTCTCTCTCCCCGCTGGATTTTACCAAACCCGCACGTATGGTCGTAAAGCAGATCTACGGTCTTCAGCCGTGGCCTGTCGCTACCATGAAGCTGGGATGCGATGTGATCCGCGTATTCAAAGCAAAGTATGGACAAGAGCAATGCACAAGTTCCTGCGGTACGATCCTCTCAGCCGGAAATGACGGGATCGAGATCGTGTGCGGCGATGGAAAAAGCATACTCATTACTGAGCTTCAGGCGCCCGGGAAAAAACGGATGCAGGCGGGAGACTATCTGCGCGGACATCCGATCCGGGAAGGACGGGTCGACGCATGACCGCGCGCGAAGCCGCCCTTTTTATTCTTGAGCGTTGCAGGAAGGACGGCGCATGGTTTTCCGCAGCTGCGGATAAAACAATCCGCAGCAGTCTGCCGGACAGCCGCGATGCTGCGCTTGCCTCGGCCATTGCCCTTGGAGTCCTTCAGAACAGAGCTTACTTTGATTTTCTCATTTCCTGTTTTTGCTCGACGCCTCCGGAAAAGCTGGAAAAGAAGGTGCTTGCCATCCTTCGGATCGGCGTTTGTCAGCTCGTGCTGCTTGACCGGATACCGCCCCGCGCTGTCGTGAATGAAACGGTGGCGTTGTGTAATACTCAGAGGCTGGAGCGCGCAAAAGGGCTTGTCAACGCTGTCCTGCGCAAGATCGCGGAGAAGCGGGATATGCTTCCCGAGGTTCCCGATAAAGGAAAAGCAAAGTATCTTTCGGTAAGATACTCGCATCCTCTCTGGCTGGCGGAGCGGCTGGTCGACGAGAAGGGATA